>UMFK01001245.1_pt1 | contig 28599 bp, 22 predicted proteins | sample 1964981 | NCBI WGS metagenome assembly UMFK01 (sample SAMEA4836043, study PRJEB28245) | human gut metagenome | biome: gut microbiome; material: fecal sample | place: Denmark | collected 2008
TATCCCCGTTTTGGGTGGGTGGATATCCTCCGTTTTCAGCAGACTGGAATGGAGGTGTAGATTTCTATCATATTGTCTTGAGATTACCAGTAAAGGTGTTTAAACAGCTGGAAAAGAAAGGCCTTTTGAAGGATTATGAAACAGCGCTCCAGAATAGCTATTACGCTGCAATGAGAGGCGTAGATAGTACATTGCAATTAACCGATGTGTTTTTTCAACCAGTATCAGAAGATAATTATACCCTTGGGGACGCCGCTGATACAAGTATGTGGGCAAATGGATATTTTAGGTTGTTTATTAGCCATTTGACAGTTGATAAACAAGCAGCGACCAATCTTAAGACATGTATTAAAAGCTATGGTATAGATTGTTTTGTTGCACATGAAGATATACGTGTCTCGAGAGAATGGCAAACAGAGATAGAGAATGCTTTGTTCACCATGGATGCTTTGTGCGCTATTGTCACCAAAGATTTCAAAAAGAGTGACTGGTGTGATCAAGAAGTGGGAATAGCCTTGGGACAAAAGAAGCCTGTGTTGCCTATATCAAAAGAAGCAGTGCCTTATGGCTTCTTTGGAAAATATCAGGCATTAAATAGTAAAAACAAGAGTGCCAATGACATAGCATTCGCCCTTTGGACGGTAATCACAGAAAATGGAATGACTGCTCCAATATACTTTGATAAATTTTTATCCCTTATTGTAAACTCTGCTACGACAAAGGAGGCTTTAGATCGATTAAAAACTCTCAGGAACTGTCAGAAAATTGACAGGAATGTGGCTATGTCTCTTCGAAAAAAATATCAAGAGACTTCTGTCATGAATGAAAAAGAAGTTGTTGATTGTCTGAATGGTTTCTTTGAGGAGCATGGCGTTGATAAAATCAAGATTTCTTCAGCTGCTCCAGTATTAAATGAAGAAACTTTGCCGTTTTAATAGTATTGAGTTGAGTATTTTACATGTAAGAGTGTCCTGACCTCATGCTGTCGATAGGTTTTCTCTTGTGATGTTTTCGAGAAACTATTGGTGTGTGGCAAGGTGATGGATAAAAGTTGGGTGTAATGAGTGACAAGAAGAAGATATACGATTGGGAGTTCGGCCTGTTTGAAAGGGCATGGGGCAGGCGGGGAGTGGCTTGTCCTGATTGTGTGAATGAGAGCAATCATAAGGTTTGGGAGCGGTTTCTGGACAGGGCGGTAAGGAAGCTTCTGTGCGACGAGACGATGGAGACGGAGGAGTTTCGGGAGTTGCTGGAGGAGGTGCGCGAAGAGGAAGCGCAGCGTCTGGTCTGGGAAAAGAGGGCCGAGAAGATGGCGGAGGCGAGAAGGCGGAGGAGCTGCATGGCGCGCCCGAAGATAGATTATGTCCCGAAGGGGTTGACAGTGGATTTGGAGGAGGCTTACGCCGAGTACTTCAAGCAGGAGGTGGAGTTTCGGCCTGAGAACAAGGAGGATTTCTTGTATATGCTGCGGCTGCTGGAGCGCTGGGAGAAGAAGTCGATACCGGCTGTGTTGGCGAAAGGAAGGCCTGACGCTGCGTATGCCATTGCCATGGGGCTGTGCGAACATCTGCCATTGCTGATATATAGGGAGGACATTAGAGACTATCTGAATGATTACAAGCTACGTATCGGCAAACTGATCTATGCGAGCTTTGCTGCATTGGTTGATAGTGTGGCAGCATGGAACAACGAAGAGAAGCGAGAAGAGGTCTTCACATATATCTTTACGCATCTGTCACGGTTTGATGGCTTCAAACGAGTGCAGAACAATATACAGATGTTGGCACCAAGCAAGAAATTCACGGGAGAGCCATTGAAGATCGAGCGAGAGATGAATGACGATGAAGAACGCGCTGCAAGAGAAGCTGAACGGAGACGACGGGAGAAAGAGCAACAGATGCTGGAGGCAGAGAAAGAGACCAAGTCACTGATACCACTGAACAAGGACTATGAACAGCGTATCTTCAACAAAAGAAATGTGGATTGGGATTGTTATAGCATCTGGCAGCTGATGTTGGAAGAGAACAAGATTATTGAGACGTTGCTTGCCGTTGGAGAATACCAGACGGCAGCATTGATGTTCCTGCAACTGACGAAATCCATGTGCAGACACTTTGTGATGGATAGGCACTGGGAGTATTTTGATGATATGTATAGTCCAGAATATGCCATAAGAGACTTGACAGAGGAGTTTGAGAAACTGGCGAAGGAGGGGCGGTTGCCGGAAGAAGTGAATCGGTATATCCATGAGGCGTGGATGGAGATAGAGGGAATGGAGAGTTGTACGGATTATGGAGTGCCGAGAGGGACTTTGCCCTTTTAGTGGGCTTTGGGTGTTGGTTGACAAAAACCTGCTATTGGGTGGTCTTAGACAAAAACCTGATGCTGGGTGGAATTTAGGCAAAAATCGAGATAAACCCCGTATCTGTTTTCCGAGTCTTCGACTTGCTTTTCATCCATACAAAGCCTTACGAGAACGAGTTCTCGACTGCTTTATCTGAATGCAAAGCTGTGGCACGATGTGCCACTCGGAAAACAGATACGGCGATAAACAGAATAAAATCCATTGGAACTTGCGAAACTGTGGATTGTATATTAAGGTGCAAAATTCCCAAGATTTTCAGTCTAAAATTCCCAAGATTTTCAATTTGCGGAGAGTGTAGTATGAAAATGTCGCCTCGATAATAACACATAATCGAGTTGAAACCTATCTGAGTCACATGGAAAATCCCTGATACCAAAATTTATTTTGCCCAAATACTGCCTAATACCAAAATTTTTGGTGGCAAAATCGACGTGGACACATAAAAGACAACTTGAACAACTTTTACAACAAGTAACAACTCTTTCGGTAAGCCATGAGCAGAACTGAGCCTGCTCAAGTTATGCCATGGCGAGAAAGAGTGCCATGCAATGGAACAGCTTCGCGGGGACATCGACTCTTCGAGGCCATGCTGACCAAGGGTTGCTGCAAGGGAAACAACTATGAACAAAACCTATCACTCGATTTTCCGGATGAACCATAAAAAAGGCTTGTCGGAAAAATGAAAAGATAGGGTTGGGTGTGTTGCTTCAATGCTGCCTGCTGATAAAGGAAAACGACCCTAACAATGGGTACGGCAGAAACAACGCTTCGCAAGGGTGAAGGGGAGCGTGTGCGGACTATGTACGGTTTTGAGCGAAAAAAATGAGTGTTTTTGAAGAAATCGCTTATGCAATTCGTTTGGATGGAGAAAAATGGCTATTTTTGCATGGCGGGTCGTTGGATGTGCAAAAAGCATGGTCAATGGGCTTGCTAGTATTCATACATTAAAACAATCAGCAAAGGATGAGGTTGAATAGTTTGTCTTTACGAAATATGCGTCTTTTTGGGGATCCTGCCAAGGATATAGTTTTTGATGGTAGCAAGAATATCACAATTTTTCTTGGCGATAACGGTTCGGGAAAGACGACTATAATGGATGCCATCATCCACATGTTGAGTCCGTTTATGGGTGAGTTTCCGGGCTCTTCCACTACGCAGTTTACGGATTCTGACATTCACAAGGAGGACGGAGTGCGTACGGCGGACTATCTGAGTGTGAAGGCTGAGGTGCTAACGGAAGATGGTGAAGCCGTAAAAGTGGTTCGCTCTCGAAAAGGTAGTTCTGTCCCCAAGGAAACGACTGACTTGCAAGGCCTCAAAAAGTATGCTGCCAGCATTATGGAAAGGATGCAGGCGGATAAGCTCGTCGAGTTTCCATTAATAGCCTATTATGGCACGGGACGTGGGTTTATTCAGATGCCTGAGCGTCGTAGAAATTTTGCAGATGTCTTTGAGCGTTGGGATGCCTATATTGGTGCTCCTCAACCCAATACGGATTTCAAGCGGTTCGTGAATTGGTTTGACTTGCAGGAGGATGACGAGCGCAGGGAAAAAATAGAGCGCAACGACACCAGTTATCAATCGCCGAGCCTGAATGTGGTGCGTGATGCGTTGGCAAGATTCATTGGTAACAGATGCTCTAATCCTCGTATTCTCAATAGGCCTTTGCGCTTTGTCGTGGACGAGATGCAGGATGATGGCACTGTGCGCGAAATGCGTCTGGAAGAGATGAGCGATGGCTATAAAATTGTGATTGCTATGGTGGCTGATATCGCTTCGCGTATGATTGAAGCGAATCCTGTCACGCCCCAGCAGCCTAACCCGCTGAATGCTTCGGGGATCATATTGATAGACGAAGTGGACTTGCATCTTCATCCCAAATGGCAGCGTGAAATCCTGAAGCAGCTGAAGGACACATTCCCTAATATTCAGTTTCTCGTCACGACGCATAGTCCTGTCATTGTGGTTGGTGCTGCTGATATAGCTCAGGTCGTCAATTTGAACGCTGGTGGCGCTATGGAGCAAAAGGCGTTTGGAAACATTGCCCTTTCAAATGTAGGACAGGTGTTGCTTAGCGATCTCTTTGGGCTTTACTCTCTTCAAGCTCCTCAATGGGATGAGAAAATCAAAGAGCGTGACTCTATTTTGCAGAAAGAAAAGCTGACTGGTGCTGACAAAAAGAGATTGGCTGAGTTGGACAAGGAGATGAGTGGTATGACTACCATCCAAGACTCTAATGCTATTCGATCAGCCATGTTGTTGGAGAAAATCGCCAAGCAACTAAACGTTAAGCTATGAGAAAGATAAACAAGTCGGCGTCTGTTCCTCCTACTCTGAAGAATGTTTCTGCTCCGACAAATCCATCGGAGGTACGCGAGACCGTGTACCGGGCTAATGATGTTCGTCAGCAACTGATGAAAGACCAGTTTCATAAGTGTGCTTACTGTGAATGTCGTGTGACGCTCCCATATAATGATGTGGAACATTATCGTCCAAAGGCATCTTATTACTGGCTGGCGTATGAATGGAGTAATCTTCTATATGCTTGCAGTCTGTGTAATCGAACATATAAAAAAGCATTCTTTCCTTTGGTAGATGAGTCTCAAAAAGTGACGGCTCCAGGCAGTTTGGAGGCGGAGAAACCTCTTCTTATCAACCCTGCCGTAGATATCCCTACAGACCATGTGAAGTTTCGTCGACATGAGATAGTCGGGGTGACGGATAAGGGCAGGGAGACGATAAAACTGCTCCACTTGAATGACAGGCAGAATCGTCCGGAATTGGTGGCTGACCGGGAGCGGTTGTACGAACAATATAATTTGGAGTTGGATAAGATTGATAAGGTTGGTCGAATCTTGCTGGAACCAGGGCTTCCTCGGAATGTGGTGTGCGAACTGCAAGGAGTCATCGAATTTTCGAAGAACAGCATTGGTTTGATGAAATTTCCTAAAACCGCTTATTCTGGTATGTTGGTAGCTCAGGCTGTTGATTGAAAAAAGAATTGATTTACAAAAAAGGGTTTGCGTATGAAGTATCCCATCGGCATACAGGATTTTAAGAGTATTGTTGACGGCGGTTTTGTCTATGTGGACAAGACGGCCTTGCTGCACAAGATGGTGACGGAGGGTAAAATTTACTTTCTGAGCCGTCCTCGTCGGTTTGGCAAGAGCTTGCTCGTCTCTACGCTGAAGTATTATTTCGGTGGGGAGCGGGAGTTGTTTCGTGGTCTGGCCATCGAGGACTTGGAGCAGGAGTGGGAGCAATATCCTGTATTCCATATCGACTTCAATAGTACGAACTATACGAAGGGTGGGGACACGCTACCCAAACTGATTCGGGGTATCATAGAGGAATGGGAGAAGCAGTATGGCTACGAGGGAAATCCCAACTTCGACGATGGCAAGCGCTTTGTCGATCTGCTCGCCCATGTGCACAGGGTGACGGGCAAGCAGTGTGTGGTGCTTATTGATGAGTATGACAAGCCGCTGCTTGATGTGCTCGACTCGGGAAGGACGGAAGTAGTAGGCAATGGCAGGGAGGTGCTGGTAGAAGACATCAACCGCGAGACGCTCAAGGGTTTCTACTCTGCCTTCAAGGCTGCTGACCAAGACTTGCGCTTCGTGCTGCTCACGGGCGTGACGAAGTTTTCGCAGGTGAGTGTGTTCAGCGGTTTCAATCAGTCGGAGGATATCAGTATGAGTGCGGCCTATGAGGCGGTCTGCGGTATCACGGAGGCGGAACTGGAGGGGACGTTTCATGACGAGATGGATGCTATGTCGGACGAGATGGGGGTGAGCCCCGAGGAGGTGCGCTTGATGCTGAAGCGGCATTATGACGGTTATCATTTCAGTAAGCGGAAGACGGACATATTCAATCCTTTTAGTCTGCTCAATGCGCTTAGCGTTAGGGATATACAGGATTATTGGTTTCGCACGGGTACGCCCAGTTATCTGGTCCGCCTGCTCAGCCATACGGACGAGAATCTCAACGAACTGACGGGGAAGTATTACGACACGTCGGATTTTATCGACTACAGGGCGGACGTGGAGCGCCCGTTGCCAATGATCTATCAGAGCGGTTATCTGACCATCAAGGACTACGACCGCTTCTCCAACTCCTACATGCTCGATCTGCCCAACAATGAGGTGAAAAAGGGATTCCTCACGCTGATTGCCTCCAACTATCTCGGTACGAAGGAATCGGCGAACACCTTGGCGATACAACTGACGCGTGCTCTCCTGCGCGACGACCTCGACACATGGCGCAAGAGCCTGACGGCCTTCTTTGCCAGCATCCCTTACTCGATGCGTCGAAAGGACATGGAGACGGAGAAGGAACGCTATTTCCACTATACTTTCTACCTTATCTTCCGCATCCTCAGCACCTACCTCGTGCTTACTGAGAAGCAGCAGAGCGAGGGGCGGGCCGACTGCATCGTCGAGACGCCCAAGGGAGTGTATATCTTTGAGTTTAAGCTCGACGGCACGGCGGACGACGCCTTGCGCCAGATAGAGGAGAAGGGGTATGCGCGCCCCTATGAGGCCGACTCCCGTCCCGTCCATCGCGTGGGCGTCAGTTTCTCGTCGCGGACGGGAACGATTGACGACTGGAGGGAGGCGTAGGTAGCGCATGGAAATCAAATCAGCGAATAGTCACATTAATACTGTTAGAACATCATGAGCACCATGAAAAAGGTACATATAGAGAAGAAAGAAGAACAATCTCCAGCGGAAGCCTCAAACCCTGAAAAGGACGGGGGCAAAAGGCGATGGAAGGCGACAGCCCAAGGCACCAAGAAGACGAAGGGCCGGCGCAAGCGGGCCAAGGTGGTGATGCCGAAAATAAACAATATGCAGAAGCCTGCGGGCATGAAGCTCGAGGAGTGGCAGATCGCGTTGCGAAAGCTGCAGGCCGAGAAGGAGACCTTTGCCATACGGATGGTGGACGAACAGTATGCTCCGGGAGAGTTTCGGGTGGTCAATGCGGCTACGAGAAGCGAATACAAGGTGGTATATCGGGGGAAGGACAGCCAGTGGAACTACTGCTCCTGCTATGACTTCAAGACTTCGCAGCTCGGCACTTGTAAGCACATGGAGGCCGTGAAACTCTGGGTGAGGAAGAAGCGCAAGAAGGTGCAGGTGGCAGAGCCCGACTATAGTTCGGTCTATATCGACTATAAAGGGCCGCGCAGGGTGAAGATACGCATCGGCGACCATGGTCGGGAAATGCTGGAGCGATTGGCGAAAGACTATTTTGACGAGTTGGGTGTGCTTCGCGAGGATGCCTATGCCCGCTTTGACGTGTTCGTTCAGGCTGCCAAGGCCATTGCTCCCGACTTTCGCTGCTATGACGACGCCCTCGATTATGTCCTGGAGCGGCGTGACCGGATCAAGCGTTGCCGGTTGTTGGAGGAAAAATACACGGACGAATATCTCGACCAAATGCTCACCGTACCGCTCTATCCGTACCAAAAGGAGGGGACGCGCTTCGCCGTGCGTGCCGGCAAGGCCATCATTGCTGACGAGATGGGACTGGGCAAGACGTTGCAGGCCATCGCCTCGGCAGAGGTCTATCTGCGTGAGGGCATGGCTGAGCAGGTGCTGGTCGTCTGTCCTACGTCGCTGAAATACCAGTGGAAGCGGGAGATTGAACGATTCACGGGCGGTGACAGAGTAGAGAGTAGTGGGAAAGGCGTGGAGGACGGCTTGACCATTCCGAAGGTGGTGGTCGTAGAAGGCGCTCCTGCTAAGCGCGCCAAACTGTATAAGGCGCCCGCACCCTACAAGATAGTCTCTTACCACACGATGAGCAACGACGTCAGACACCTGGGCAAGTTGGATACCGACGTGTTGATCATGGACGAGATACAACGGCTGAAGAATTGGGACACGCTGATCTCCCGTGCCGCCCGCAAGATAGCGTCGCGCTATGCGGTCTTGCTGTCTGGCACGCCGATGGAGAACAAGCTGGAGGAGCTCTATGCCAACATGGAACTGGTGGACCAGTTTTGTCTCGGACCTTACTATCAGTTTCGCGACCAGCACATCCTGCTCCATCCTGAGACGGGCGGTATCATGGGCTATAAGGATCTCAACGCCATTGGCGAGGCCGTCAGCAACCGACTGTTGCGGAGGACGAAGAAAGGCGTGCGCCTGCAGTTGCCCAAGCGGAGCGACCAGTTTGTGCTGGTCCCGATGACTCAACGCCAGGACGATCTCCACTCGGAGTTTAAGTGGGACTTGTTGGTGATTCTGAACAAGTATCGCAAATACCACTATATGACGGAGCAGGACAGGCTGCGCGTGCTCAAGTTGCTGGGTCAGATGCGGATGGTGGCCGACAGCACCTTTATCTTGGAACAAAATCTCACGACGCGCAGTGATGTCAAGATAGCGGAGGTGATGAACCTGCTGGACAATGTCTTGGAGAGTGGGGACGAGAAGGTGGTCGTCTTCAGCGAATGGGAGCGCATGACCCGTCTGGTGGCGATGGAACTGGACAAGCGGGGCATACGCTATGAGTATCTCAATGGGCGAGTGCCGTCGAAGAGGCGCGGGGAACTGGTAGATGATTTCACAACGCTTCCCGAGAGTCGCGTGTTTCTTTCCACTGATGCAGGATCTACGGGTCTCAACCTCCAGGTGGCAAGCACACTCATCAACATGGATTTGCCATGGAATCCTGCTGTCCTTGAACAGCGCATTGCCCGTATCTTCCGTCTCGGACAGGAGAAGCCCGTGCAGATCATCAACCTTGTCTCGAAAGGTTCTATCGAGGAGGGCATGATCAACAAACTGCGGTTTAAGAAGTCGATGTTTGAGGGAGTCTTGGACGGCGGTGCAGACACCGTGTTTGTCGATGAGAGCAAGTTTAAGAAACTCATGGACGACCTCGCAGTTGTCATGGAGGCAACGCCAGACGCTCCCGAGGTGGAGTATGTGGACGAAGAGGTGGAGCAAGAGCAGAAGGGGAAGACGTCTATGGAGGCCTCTTTGGACGAAGCGCTCGCTGACGCATCGGAGGCAGACGATGAATCTTCTGTAGATCAGAAATCGTCTGTGGACTATGGGCCTTCAGCAGAGTATGAGTCTTCAGCAGATTATGAATCTTTAGCAACCCACCAGTCTTCCGAGGGGCAGCTTCCTTCAGCAGACCATGGGGCTATTGCAGACCAGGAGCCTCCTGCGAATCACGATCCTTCTCAAGGACAGACGCCAACGAAGGCACAGGACGGCGCGCAGGAGCGGCCTTCCAGCCACCATGCTTCGCCCCATCCCCAGCAATTAGTCAGTCAGGGTGTTTCCTTCTTTAGTGGACTGGCCGAAACACTCAAGTCGGCTGAGGCTACTCAGCAGTTGGTCGATAGCATCGTGGAGACTGACAAGGAGACGGGTGAGGCCCACCTGAAGATACCCGTCGGTAGCAAGGACACCGTCATGCAGATGCTCACGCTGTTTGGCAAACTGATGAACAAGTAGCGATTGCGATGTAACGAAATCGGGACGCTCCGCATAGGCTGTTTCTTCGGGATGCTTTCGGGAAGCCTTCGGGATGATGTCAGAATGATTTTGGGATATTGCCCTTGAAATAATCATCGGCCATTGGAAATGAGAAATGATTTCCAATGGCCGATCGTTTTTTATCTGGACCCTCAGCATCCGACGGGGGCGGGTGCTGAGGGTGGCAGGAGGCTACAGGGAGTAGAACTCCGTGAAGGCACGGACGCAGTACTCATGGTCGGCTACGCTGCCTGTCTCGCGGCAACTGTGCATGCCGAGGATGGCATTGCCCATATCGACACCACGCAGGGGGACTGTGGAGGCTAGGATGTTGCCCAGGGTGCTACCGCCCGCCACATCGCTATGGTTGACGAAGCGCTGGCAGGGCACACCCGCCTTGCGGCAGATCTCGGCGAAGATGGCGGCAGAGACGGCGTCGCTGGCATATTTCTGGGAGGCGTTGAACTTGATGGCGGGACCTCCACCGAGCATGGGGTGGTTGGTCGGGTCGTACTTCTCGGCGTAGTTGGGATGGAAAGCGTGGGCATTGTCGGCAGAGATCATGAAGGCGCGCTCCACCGCCTGCCAGTAGGCTTCCTCCGAACCACTCTGCTGACGGGCAATACGCATCAGCATCGAAGCCAGGAAGGGGCTGCCAGCACCCTGCTTGGTCTGCGATCCCGTCTCCTCGTTGTCGAAGATGGCGAGCACCTGGGTGGTGTCGCTCTCGGGAGCTGCAATCAGAGCCTCGAGTCCGGCAAAGCACATCGACAGGTCGTCGAGACGGCCCGAGGAGATAAACTCGTCGTGGACGCCGAAGGTGCAGGCGGGCTGCGTATCAGCCAGGTAGAGATCGAAGTCGAGGATGTCCTCGTGGCTGACGGGGCGCTGCTTGCTGAGTTCCTCGACAATAACGTTCATCAGCAGGTTGTCCTGCTCCAGTTCGTCGTTGATCAGTCCCAGGAGGGGAAGCATGTCCTTCTGCTTGCTCAGTTTCACGCCGTCGTTGACCTGGCGGTTGAAGTGGATGGCGAGGTTGCTGATCTGGAGCAGCGGACGACGGACGTGCATCAGCATCGTCTCGGGCGACATGGCATCCTTGCCGCGCACGATGACGCGGCCAGCGAGCGTCAGCGGACGGTCGAACCACGTGGAGAGGATCGGGCCACCATAGACCTCGGTGTTCAGACGCACCAGGCCGCCCTCACCCGTCATCTCTGCATGAGGCTTCACACGGAACGTAGGGGAGTCGCTATGGGCGCAAATCATGTGGAATCCCGTCTCGGCCAGCGGTTTGCGACCCAGGCGGAAGGCATAGACCGAAGAGTCGTTCTTCGTCACATAGACCTTGTCGCCAGCCTTCAGTTCGCCGAGGGGCTGCTGAGGGTCAAGGCGGCGGTAGCCGTTCTGCTCGAGTTCACAGGCTATGTTGCGCGCGGCGAGGAAATTGACGGGCGACGCATCCAGAAATTTCAATAAGCGATTGATCATAAATCGGTTGTTTAAGATGAGTAAATATTTCGGCCACAAACTTACACAAAATTTCTGAGATACCCATCATCAGACGGCAAAAAATCATACTTCTCCCGTGGCTTTTCTCCATTTACTGTGGTTTGTGGATGGGCATCGGGGCAAAAAGCTGCGCATTTGCAGCGTGAACCCTCCTTTTCTTTGGCCGTGTCGGCTTTTTTTGCTAAATTTGCACCTACACAATCACCAATGGAAATAAGGAACAAGCAGATCATGATAAGAGAGAATACTCCCGATGCGGCTTTCCAGTTGCTGCCCGAGTGGGCAGAGCAGGAGGCCGTCGTGCTGGTGTGGCCCGACGAGCAGACCGACTGGGCCTATATCCTCGACGAGATACGCCAGACCTATGTCGAGTTTATTGAGGCCATTGCCCGGTATGAGGCCGTGTGGCTCGTGGCGCGCGATACGGCGGCGGCCCGCGCGTGGTTGGCAGGTCGGCTGAGCGATCGTGCGCTGGAGGCGATATGCTGGATAGAGGCCGAATACAACGACACATGGGCGCGCGACACGATGCCGCTGACGCTCTCCGATGGCAGGGGACGGCTGCGGATGATGGACTTCCGCTTCAATGGCTGGGGCGAGAAGTTTGCCAGCGACCAGGACAACCAGCTGGGGCGCGTGCTCCAGGAAAAGGGTGTCTTCCGCTGTCCGATGGACCATTGGGACGACTTCGTGCTGGAGGGAGGATCGGTTGAGGCTGATGGCGAGGGCCATCTTTTCACGACCTTGGTCTGTCTGTTGGCCCCTCATCGCAACCAGCCCCTCACGCAGGGCGACCTGGACGAACGGCTTCGACAGGCCTTCGGCGTGGATCGGGTCTATTGGATCGGTCATGGATCCTTGGAGGGCGACGATACCGACGGCCATATCGATACCCTGGTGCGTTGTGCGCCTGGCCATACGCTGCTCTATGTGGGTTGCGACGATGAGGCCGATCCGCAGTATGCCGACCTCAAGGCCATGGAGGCCGACCTGCAGGCCATCAATCGCGAGGCCAAAGTGGCCTACCGACTGCTGCGCTTGCCGATGCCCGATGCCATCCTCGACGAGGAGGGAAATCGCTTGCCAGCCACTTATGCCAATTTCCTGATCGTCAACGGGGCCGTCATCGTACCTACCTACGACCAGCCACACCACGACGCCGAGGCGCTGCATGTGGTCGGCGAGGCCTTCCCCGACCATGAGGTGGTGGGAGTGGACGCGCGGGCCGTCATCCAGCAGCACGGATCGCTCCACTGTCTGACCATGCAGATTCCCGTAGGCGTGGCCCAAGGAGGCGAATAAACCGAAGGGGCTGGGGTGGAGAGAAATCCTCGTCGGCCCTCATATCATAGAATATATCACAAGACTCACAATGAAAATAGGAATCGTACAACAACACAATACCGCCGACGTGGCGGACAACATGCGCCGTCTGGCTGCCTCCGTGGAGCAACTGGCCCAGGAGGGGGCGCAACTCGTCGTACTGCAGGAGTTGCACAACTCGCTCTACTTCTGTCAGACGGAGGATGTAGCCAACTTCGACTTGGCGGAGTCGATCCCCGGTCCATCGACCCAGTTTTATGGTGAACTGGCGAAACGTCTGGGCGTCGTCATCGTCACGTCGCTCTTTGAGCGTCGCTCGGCAGGTCTCTATCACAACACGGCCGTGGTGATAGAGCGCGATGGAACGATCGCAGGCAAGTATCGCAAGATGCACATCCCCGACGATCCAGCCTACTACGAGAAGTTTTACTTTACCCCCGGCGACCTCGGTTTCCGTCCCATCGATACGAGTGTGGGCCGCTTGGGTGTGTTGGTCTGCTGGGACCAGTGGTATCCGGAGGCAGCGCGCCTGATGGCCTTGCAGGGGGCGGAGATTCTGATCTACCCGACGGCTATCGGCTATGAACCCTCTGACGTCGAGGAGGAGCAGCAGCGCCAGCGTACGGCGTGGACCACCGTGATGCGCGGCCATGCTGTGGCCAACGGACTTCCTGTCGTCGCTGTCAACAGGGTGGGCTTCGAGCCTTCGCCCGTGGGCAAGACGGAGGGACAAGCCTGCTCCGGTGGCATCCAGTTTTGGGGATCCAGTTTTGTGGCTGGGCCTCAGGGCGAACTCCTCTGGCAGGGATCGGACAGCGAGGAGGCATTGCGCCTGTTCGACATCGATCTTGAGCATAGCGAGAATGTGCGCCGCTGGTGGCCCTTCCTGCGCGACCGCCGTATCGATGCCTACGAAAAAATCACCCGCCGCTTCATCGACTGACGCGTGCAATACTGCTTTACCATCACTTGACCATTGCTAAGGTTATGAAAAGAAATACTATCCTGGCGGCACTGACCGCCGTATCGCTCTCTGCTGCCGTCACTCCCGTCGGCGCACAGCAACTGTTGCCGCAGCCGAAGCAGGCCGTCTTTGGCAAGGGCACTTTCAATCCGCAAAAGGGTGTCATCCTGATGGAGGAGACTCCAGGGGCGGGCCACGGCAAGGAGTACTACCGACTCCATATTACGCCCGACACGATGCGGGTGGCCTATGTCGACTCCACAGGCCTCTTCTATGCCACACAGACCATCAGCCAGCTCCGCAAGGGAGACCTGCTGCCCGTCTGTGATATCGAGGACTGGCCGAGCTATGAGTGGCGCGGCTGCATGATCGACATCTCCCGCCATTTCTTCCCGCTGAGTTTTCTGAAGAAGCAGGTGGATGTCCTCGCCCATTACAAGGTCAACCGCCTCCACCTCCACCTCACCGACGCGGGAGGATGGCGCATGCAGATAGACCGCTATCCCGAACTGACGAAGAAGGCGGCATGGCGCACGGAGAGCGACTGGACGAAATGGTGGATCGACAACGACCGCCGCTATATGAGGGAGGGCGATCCCGGGGCCTATGGAGGCTACTATACGAAGGACGAGATGCGCGAACTGGTGGCCTATGCTGCCAAGAAAGGCATCACGGTCGTGCCCGAGATCGAGATGCCGGGACATAGCGAGGAGTTGACCGCGGCTTGTCCCCAACTGAAGTGTGAGGGCAATCAGGAGGCGCAGGGCGACGTGTGTCCGTCGAGCGAGACGACCTACGCCGTGCTCCACAACATCCTCGACGAGGTGATGGAGGTGTTTCCGTCGAAGTGGATCCATATCGGTGGCGACGAGGCAGGCAAGGGTAGCTGGGGATCGTGTCCCAACTGCCAGCGCAAGGCTCGGCTGCTGGGACTCCGTAGCACGGCGGACCTGCAGGGGTATCTCATCCAGCGCATCGCCGCCTATCTCCGGCTGGAGGGCAGGGAGGCCATCGGATGGGACGAGGTGCTCGACGACAGTCTGGCTGCCCACGCGCCTTCGCTCGGCGAGAACATCAACGTGATGGTATGGCGCGACATCAAGGCGGCTCAGCGGGCCATGCGCAGGGGTCATAACGTGATCCTCTCGCCTGGCGACTACTACCTGGACCGCTACCAGGACGCTCCGCCCACCGAGCCCTTTGCCGGAGGAAGTTATCAGCCGCTGCGCAATCTCTGGAACTTTGATCCCGCGCCCTATAGTGGCGACGGCTTCACGGGTCGTGTGCTGGGCGTGCAGGGCAATCTCTGGACGGAGTATATCAAGACGGAGGACTATGCGGAGTATATGCTCTATCCCCGCGAACTGGCCATCGCCGAGGTGGGATGGAGCGGACGTAGCCGATCCTACGAGGAACTGAGTGCTGCCGTCGTGGCGCAGTATCCGTGGCTGGCCGCGCAGCATGTCCAGGCTTTCGACCTCAGACGGGAGAAGGGAGACCGTAAGGAGAAGCAGAAGCCCGTGCGCCATCTGGCAGTCGGGGCAGGAGTGACTTATCACCAACCCTACTCGCAGTCGTATGTGGGACAGGGCGACGGCACGCTGACCGACGGGATGTGTGGCGGATGGTCCTATGGCGACGGCCGTTGGCAGGGATTCATGCAGCGTCGCGACACGACGGTGGCTCCCTTCGACATCACCATCGACCTGGGCGAGGAGAAGCGGTTTAGTACCGTCAGCCTCGACTTCATGCAGAGCGACGGCGCATGGGTGTTCTATCCCAGCCGTGTCACGATCAGTATCTCCAGCGACGGCGACCATTTCGTGCCTGTCTATGACCAGGCGTACACCCGCGAGCGACTCAATGTGGTCGGTACGCGCACGGTGACGTATCAGGGCAAGAAGCAGAAGGCGCGCTTCGTCCGTATCTCCGCCAAGGAGGACAATCCTGGTGAGTGGGTCTTCACGGACGAGGTGAAGGTGTATTGACGCAGGATCGCGGTAGTGGCAGGTCGGCCATTGGAAACGGGAGAAGTCGTTTCCAATGGCCGATTTTCTTTGTGGGAGAGTGGTGAAGGTGGTGCTTGTGTAACGACCGTTAAACTCGCTAAGTGATGTTAAATTATTCTAGGCTCTGTGGTTTAAGCCATAACTTTGCGGCTTCTTTTCAAATAAGTATAACGAATAGATTGTATTCATGGTATGAGTAACTTGAGAAATGGAAGCACTGCCGAGAAGCGCTGCAACCGTATGGGGTGGATTGGAATGCTCGTCACGCTGGGCATTGTCTTTGGAGACATTGGCACGTCGCCTCTCTATGTGATGAAGGCCATCCTCCATGTAGGCCAAAGGGTGGACGAACCAATGATCTTGGGTGCGCTGTCTTGCATCATCTGGACGCTTGCCCTGCAGACTACCGTCAAGTATGTCCTCGTGGCCCTGCGGGCGGACAACCATGGCGAGGGAGGCATCCTGGCGCTCTACGCCCTGCTGCGTCGCCACAAGAGAAAGTGGATCTATCTGCTGGCCCTTATGGGAGCAAGCACCTTGTTGGCCGACGGCATCATCACGCCTGCCATCACCGTGACCACGGCCATCGAGGGTTTGGAGAGCGTCAGTCCACATCTGCCTGTCCTCCCCATCACCCTGGCCATCATCACCGTCGTCTTCTTCGTGCAGCGCTTCGGCACGGAGAGCATCGGCAAGTCGTTTGGTGGCTTCATGCTGCTGTGGTTTCTCCTGCTGGGTGCGGTCGGCACGATCAGCCTCGTCTCCTATCCGCAGGTGATCCGGGCGCTCAATCCCTATTATGCCCTGCGGCTGCTGGCGACGTCGCCCGAGTGGTTTCTCGTCTTGGGCGCGGTGTTTCTCTGTACTACGGGTGCGGAGGCGCTCTATTCCGACTTGGGACATTGTGGCAGGCGAAACATCACCGTGAGCTGGGCCTTTGTCAAGACGATGCTCATCCTCAACTATCTCGGGCAGGGAGCGTGGATTCTCTGCCATGCCGACGTGGCGGCTTCGGTCAATCCGTTCTATGCCATCATGCCTCAAGGCTTGCTGATCTTCTCCATCGTGATGGCTACAGGGGCAGCCATCGTGGCAAGCCAGGCCCTCATCAGTGGCACGTTCTCCATCTTGAGCGAGGCGATGAACCTCGACTTCTGGCCTCGGATGCGCATCAAGCATCCCACTCATGTCAAGGGCCAGCTGTTTATCCCTGCGGTCAATATGGCCATGTATATCGGTGTGGTGCTGATCCTCCTCCTCTTTCGCGACTCCTCCCACATGGAGGCCGCCTACGGACTTGCCATCACCATCACGATGCTGATGACCACCTTGCTCCTGGGCTTCTACCTGCGCCAAAGGGGCGTGTCGCGCATCCTCTGCATGGTCTTTGTCGGCAGCTACTGTGTCATAGAGGGCATCTTCCTGGCCGCCAACCTCTCCAAGTTTCTTGCCGGAGGATGGTGTACGTTGCTCATCGCGGGCGTTCTTTTCTGCATGATGCTGGTGTGGGTGCGTGCCAAACGTATTCGCCGTCAGCATATCTCCAGCAAGCCGCTGAGTGACTACTATCAGATCATCTCCGATATCAAGGCCGACGATCGCATACCCAAGTATGCCTCCAACCTGGTCTATGTCAATCATACGGGAAAGGAGAGTATCGTGGACGACAAACTGATCTATTCCATCATCAACAAGCAGCCGAAGCGTGCCGACCACTATTGGCTCATCAACCTGGAGTATGTGGATGCGCCCGATACGCTGGAGTATAGTTGCAGCACGCTGGTGGAGGACACGCTCTATAGCGTGACGATGCGTATCGGTTTCCGCATAGAGCCTCGTGTGAGTCTCTATCTGCGCCAGGTCGTCGAGGACTTGGTGGCAGAGGGCAGGGTGGATCTGACCAGTTGCTACCCCTCCTTGCGGCGCTATGGTGTGGCGGGCGACTTCCGCTTCATCATCATCCATCGCGTCTATTATCCCGAAGACTCGTTCGACCGTCGCCACAACCTCTTGATGAGTCTCTATGCGCTCATAGGCAAGATCAGCATCGACGAGCCCAAGGCGCTCGGTCTCGACACCTCGGTCGTGGTGGTGGAGCGCGTGCCCCTGATTCTCTCTCGCAGGGAAGGCCACGTCCGTCGCATTGTCCCAGCCTTGCCCGAGGGGGAATAGGCGGGGCGTGCGAGGCGTTTGCCTTGTCGGTATATGCTTTGGGGGCTGTGCCAAAACCAATGGTTTGACACAGCCCCCAAAAGATAAAGTCGTCAGGTCGTTGCGTGGCGTGAAGAAAGACGCCTCAGCGTCCTACTTCGTCTTGGTGAGCACATACAGTTTGGCCGTCTCTCCCTCGGGCTCGTTGCCCAGCGAGTCGGTCATGACGACGTGCTGGTCGTCCTTCACCTTGTAGTAGGTCTGCTCGCCACTCGACGGGCGTTCGAGCACCAGTACCTTGCCGTCGAGCACGCGCAGCACGCCGCTGGCCTCGTCGTGGCCGTCCTTGCGCTCCAGGTAGTCCTGCGTCAGCTGGTAGGTGCTGTCGGCATGGATGGTGAGCACGGTCTTGATGCCCGGGCAGTCGGCGGCAGGGAGGGTGCCCTCATAGGTGCCGGCGATGGAAGCCAGGTCCATGCTGTCGATAGAGGCCGTGTCTTGGGCCACGCTGGTGGTGTCGTTGTCCGCGGTGCTTGGCGCGGTCTTCTGGTCTGTACAGGAGGACATCAGCGCCATGGCGGCGAGTCCCCAAATCATCCAATTCTTTTTCATACTTCTCGTTTTGATAACAAACTTTTTTGTCTATAGAGCGGCATCATCCGCTATGGCTTGCCTATTTCGTGCGTAGATAAATCAAGTCAAAATACATCAGTCGCGTTCTGATAGGCTCTGTGGAAGTGGTTGGCTCTTGGTCTTTATAGTGTAAGAATGCCCACTCTTCTTTATCTGATGAAAACAGAAATTTAAAGTTGTTTCGTTGATAATATTCAAAGACTTTCGGATGATTGACGGCATCTACTACGATGTATCGACATCCCGTTTTGTTCAATGGGTCAATAAACCATGACTTGATGAAGTCCAACAACTCATCTCCAATATGATATCCACTAAAAGAATCGCTAACAGCCAATTGTCCAACTAAAACCGCAGGATATTGTGGCTTTCGCTTGGCATTAGGTATTTTTCGATTCAATTTGTTCCTAAGACTAGATGGAAGTGAATCTACTTTTACGCTTGAATTGGCTACAGTGAATGCACAAACAATTTCATACGTGTCAGGTTTGACAAAACAATATGATTTTCCAAGCAACTGATACGTATAGTCTGCATAGTCATGGGTGAAGAACTCTGTTATGTTCTCATCCTTGCAGGTGAAGCTTTTGCATTGCTGCAAGACTTCCTCTGTTAGTTCCATGAAATCACACTGCTCTAACATATTAAATGTACAACCTTGAACGTTTTAATATGGCACGAGCCTTGGCTACTTGTTTTGAGAAGTCGATGGAACCACGCTTTTCCAATGCCTCATCAGCAGCTTCTACGAAACGAGCCGCTGCTTCACCGTGAAGGACGGGTATTGACTTTATTTCTATTGCCATAATCTTCTTGTTTTAAATGTTATGCTCTTGTTCAATTTTGCAAAAATATAATTTTATTCCCATATTGCCAAATATTTTGCCAACTTTCTGCTAAACCCAATTACTCCTCATGCCATTATGAATCTCATGTGGAAGTCACTTGGCCGCATGATGGTCGTTCAGAAACCTGCTCACGTCCTTGACGGCTTCTTCAAAGGCTGTGGGTTGTCCTGGGACTGTTATGAATAGATGGGTGGCGGTGGGATAGACGCGGTAGATGACGGGTCTGCCAAGGTTGTGGAGGCGCTGGACAAGTTCTGCAGTTTGGTCCAGGAGAATGTCGTGGCCTGCCGATATGAATAGCGCGGGCGGCAACGTTTTCAATGCGTCGTCATCACACAGGCCTACCGACACGAGCGGCTTGCGCTCCTGACGATTGGCATAGGCTTCGTTGAACGCTTCGAGGAGCTCAGCATCGTTGCCATACCCCTTGGCATACTTTTCCCAAGAAGGAGTCCTTTCGGTGAAGAGTTTGGTCACGGGATAAATCGGTATCACTTTGCGAATGCCCGATGCTGACATGGCGGTTGCCAATGCCAGGTTGCCCCCAGCACTGTCTCCTCCTACGGCTATCATCGTGGTGTCGCCTCCCCAGTCGGCCGCGTGTTCTTGCAGGTAACGTACTGCCCTTTGACAATCTTCGAGTGCGGCAGGGTAGGGGTGGGCAGGTGCCAGACGATAGTCTAATGCTGCCACCAGACAGTCGGCCTCCAGGGCTACGGCGGCACAGAACCGCGCGCAACTGTTGATGCTGCCAAAGCACCATCCTCCGCCATGGAGGTAGAGCAGGATGGGGCGCTTGCGGTCAGTCTCATGCTTGGGAGAGAAGAGACAGATGTTCTCTCTCGGATAGAAAGTCTTGACGCCTTCCGGCAAAGTAGGCGGCTGGTTTCGGCTCTGCCTTATCTGCTGTAGTTCGGTGTCATTGCCTTCCATTGCTTTCCTTACGGCCATCATCTGTATATGCTGCAGTCCTGGCTTCATATTGGCCAAGAAAGCCTGCTCCTCCTCCAACATCTTTTGCTGGCGGATCGAGTCGGGACAAGCAGCCCGACAGGTGAGAGTTGACACGAGTATCATGACTGACGTTAGAAGTATAAGTGATCCTTTTGTCATTTTCAAATCTTTCTTTTCTTCATTTCTTTCTTTTCTTCATCCATTTCTTCATCACCTGGTGATTGCCGTGGTTGCCACCTTTGTAAATTCTTGTGGATAGTTCACCCGGTGGGCCTGAATGATGTCTGCAAAAGTAAGAATAAAAAATGGAAGCGCAAAAATCAAAGCAACACAATTGACCAGGTGGTAGCCTTTAGTTACCCTCCCTGCCACTCATAAGTTATCATCGAAGTCGGTCTTAAGTTACCATCGGGAAGGTGGCTATCTTAGGGTCAAATTCTGTGGAATATTCAGGTCAAAGCTGTAAGATCTTTAGGGTCAAAACCAGTAGAATATTCAGGATAAAAAACTGGTAGGACACACTTGCGCTGATAGAATCTCCATGCTTTTCGCCCTCTATATACATAGACGTCGAGCAGCGACTACGAATATAATGATCGTCAACGAAAACGAATATAAACGTCGTGCAACGACTACGGACATAAACATCGTACAACGAAAACGAAAAACGGAGGACGCAAAGATGGATAGAACAACAGCCGAAAAGGAATGGCTCCGCCGCATCAGTGGCGGAAAGTCAGCGGTTCCCCAGAGGAAGCCGACGAGCGACCAGACGAGCGATCAGTCAAGCAGCAAGCCCAGGCCCAAGCCTCAGCCGACGGCCAAGAAGCATGGCAATGGTTTTGGCGACATTGCCGGCATGGAGGACCTGAAGCAGCGGGTCAAGGAGGGCTTCATCAATGTGCTCCAACATCGTGATCTGGCCGACGCCTACGGCATCCGTCCTCCCTCCATGCTCTTCTATGGGCCTGCGGGATGTGGCAAGACGTTCTTTGCCGAGAAAATGGCTGAGGAGGTTGGCATCCACTTTATCAAGGTCGTCCCGGACGATTTGGCCAGCACCATGGTGCACGGCACGCAGGAGAAGATCGGCGAGGTCTTCAAGAATGCGGAGAGACACGCGCCGGCATTGCTCTTCTTTGACGAGTTTGACGCCATGGTGCCGCGTCGCACAGGAAACGAATACAACCAGCACTACGACAGCGAGGTGAACGAGTTTCTCTGTATGCTCAACCATGCTTCCGACAAAGGGGTCTATGTCCTTGCCGCCACCAACCATCCCGAGCGCATCGACAAGGCCGTGCTGAGGATGGGACGCATCGACGAACTGGTCTATGTGGACATGCCCGACCACGAGGCCCGCAAGAGTCTGTTTGCCCTGGAACTGGCCAAGTTGCCAAGGGAAGAGGACATAGACATGGACCGGCTTGCCCACCTGACGCAAGGCTACAACTGCAGCGACATCAACTATATCGTGAAGTCGGCAGCGCGCAAGAAGTTCAACGAGGCGATAGGCTGCGGAGAGCATACGCTGCAGAATATCACCCAGAAGCAGCTCGAAGAGATCATCTCCGGGCGCAGCCCCTCGGTCAGCAGTCGCGACCTGCGCGAATACCAGCGCGTCCACAGGGAGTTTTCGCCCAAGGACAAGGGCGGTCAGCCGGCCAGCATCGGATTTCGATAACAACAACGTATAACCCATCAATGTAAACGATTATGAAAGAAAAAATCTTAGAGGCTTTTGCCCGTCTTGGTTTCTGCTTGGAGAAGAGCGACGACGTCGGCTATGAGTTTGAGTATGAAGGCATGACGCTTCTCTATCTGTGCAACGAGGACGACGAAGACTTCCTGGCCATTGCGCTCCCAGGCTTCTATGAATACGACGAGGAGAATGTCGCCACATATTGTGCGCTCTCGGAGAAGATCAACGCCTCGCTGAAATATGTCAAGGCGTTCACCCCGGTCCATAGCATGTGGCTCTGCTACGAGCGCGAGCTCTTCGGCGGCGAGGGTCTGGAGGCCTTGATCTCTCGGATGATTGCCCATCTGGAGGCCGGCGTGGTCTTCGCCAGCAAGGCGGTGAAGGCCATCGAGGAGCAGTTCGCCGATAGCGACGATACGAGCGAGGGCTGCGAGGAACTGACGGACGACAACGAATCATAACTGGAGAACATTCTTATGGACAAAAGATCAATGGTCATCAGCGTGCTGGAAGACATGGGCTACCAGCCGCGGGTGGATAGCGACGGCGACGTGTTGTTTCGCTTTCAGATGAAGCACCTCTATGTGCTCGCCACCCAACAGGAGGAAACTCCCTTCCTCGTGGTCATGCTGCCGCAGTTTTACGAGATGAGCGAAGGCGAGGAGATCAAGGTCCTCACCGTCTGCAACAAACTCACGCGAGAGGTGAGGCTGGCAAAGATCTACATAGATACCAACCTCACGGAGGTCACGGCCAGTTGCGAGTTCTTCTACAGCGATGAGGCTTCCCTGCGTCTGCAACTGGAGCATTCGTTGGTGATACTGGGCCGGGTACGCTCCGCTTTCCGCCAGGCGCTGGTAGAGTTCGAAGAGTAATTGGGATTATATATATAGTGGTAGGGTGGGTGCGCTTGTCGAGCCCGCCCTACTAACGTTTTAACGTTTAACGTTTTTGTTTTCGCCTCTCCGCTTAGACCTCTCTGTTTTGACGTTTTTGTTGAGGCTTGAGAACGAAGCCACGTTGCCATAAAATAGCGTTTACAATGATTCCAACAGTTCTTGTTGTATGGTCTCGTGTCGTTACATGAAAACGTTAAACGTTATAACGTTAATGAAAGTGGACTTTGAAATCGAGCTGAGAAAGAATCGCTGGTTCTTTGTCTTAAGGTTGTAATATACAATATATAATATAAATATATATAGTAATATAATATATTTGTGTATTATAATATTATTATTAATAATAAACGAAGCGTGTTTGCCATGACTCCCCAAAATATTGGTTTTGTATGTTTATATAAATAATATTCTAAACACAGTCTTCTTTTCTTCCTCATTTCCCCTCTCTCTCTTGCCGAATGCGAAAACAAAAACGTTAAACGTTAAACGTTAAGATGTAATAAGTAGGGTGTGTGCTTGCCCCTTGCCAACCCTTAACGTTTTAACGTTTAACGTCTTCGATATCGGGTGTGCCTTCCGAGGAAGCCTCCAAGGAAGGCTTTTTACCTGTAATAGGGAAAAGACAGAGAGACAAAATATGAGCTGGACGGCTGAAACGCCCGCCTGCTTCTCCAATGAGATCCTGCGAAACAGATGACCAAGCCCAAGATCGGGTGAAAAGCGCCATCAAATTGGTTCGCTATGAGATTATATATGTTATAGACGAACTCGGAATCGAAACGTGCTTGCTTAAGATAGATAAACTTTCCGACATCACGAAAAGAATCCTTGATGTTCTCCCCGTTCTCCAACATGAAATCATCAAGTGTCATTTTGCCGAGTTCTAATTTCTCCACGTCCTTTATATTGCCGTTCTTGGCAGCTTGTGTAAGCATCTTCTGGTGAAAGTCCTCATCATGGTAGTAGCCCTCTACCTCCTTCATGTATTCCTCACTACTCTCGTCGTGAACACAACTAAACAGCATTTCGTACAAATCATAGATGGAACTGGACGGATGCTCCGGCAACCATTCCGTAATGTTGTTCATTCTGCCGGCGAACTTGTCGTATTCCTCACGGTTCTCTGATACCACAAACGTTACATATGGATTCAACTCGCTCTTATCTTCACGGATCATCTTCTTGAAATCATCCGGCACGTGGCAATGTACTTTAGGCATATTGTCATATTTTAGTTCTTACATATTAACATAAAAAGTCGACATCTTTTGGGGCGGCTCTCGAAAATATCTTCAAAGGTAATGACCTATAACCAAATTGCCAAACTGTTACCGCCATTTCATCATCCGTTTACGGATTTTTAGGAGGTTGCCATGCAACTTAGGGGTGGAAATTTGATTTTCACATTATACATATGTGATTCAATAGCTGAGTGATACCAATTTTGGCTTTCTTTCAAAAAATTATTTTTTCATTTTTCCTTGTCAAAGTTGACTTATATCATTTTTTCTTCCTATATTTGCACCGTGAACCATGTTCGAAGCCTTTCGGGTAACCGTTAACTATATGCGGAAGCCCTTGAAGAGGTGGGGAAGAGACCCTCAAATGGAGAGTCTTGACATTGGGGAACTATATATGGATTAGGCGTTTACTAACGCTTGTTCTTGGCATTCTGAAATTCTCGCAAAGTTTCATCTGTAGTCAAGAATGAGGCAGCAGTAGATGCTCATGGGTGTGTATTTACCATGCCTTTAAGGACTTGTTATGTCCATAGGCTTGAAAATACATATAGCCGTGGGCTTCTCCGTTGCTCGTTCAACTACAGTGGGCAATGCGAGAAGCCTCAGAATGCTGAAAGAGTAACAGTAAGAGTTCCACGCCCTTTTCCATCAAAAATTATAATATAATAATAATTAAAAACTTATGCGACGTTTACCGAATTGTACGATTCAAAATGGTCGTCTAGCAGTAGACTTCAAAGATGAGTGCCGCTCCTATTTCATTGCAGGTGAAAAGGTGGGAGATGATTTCTATGTAGACAGGGAAAAGTTTGAGTCTTTTCCAAGTCTAACTGTGGAAGACAGAGAATTAATCAAGCAATCAATAGAATACAAAAATATCTTTATTGTTTAAATTATGAGTGTGAACAAAATTTTCAAGTTGCTCCTTGGATTATGTATTTTTCCTTTGATAGCAAGCCCCTTATTTGGTATTGCTGCAATATTGGCAGTATTAATTCTTTGGGGAATCACCCTTCTAATACTATCGAAAATAGGTACACATGCATTGGAATCATCAAGGGCTAAGTACTCCCATTATTATGTTAGGGATGAAGAAAAGATATTACCCATCAACAAAAAGGAAGGTGAGCAAAATCCTACTGCGCTCATGAATCTTGTTGATAGGGAGACTTGGTCTATGCCGTTTCGTATAGACTCTGTAACTAAATGCATTGATGGAATGCTTACTCCCGATGCAATGATATATGTGTATCTTGTCAATGAGAGAGCCTTTAAAGAAACGGACTGGCTGAAACTCCGAGAGAATGTTCAAACTACCTTAAGTAACAAGAGCACTCGCTCTACCATTTTTAGCGTTATTGCTAACTCTGGCAGAAATCTTGTTTTTAGATACCTTTCTGACAAAACTTATATCCTTCACGATACGATTTTTAAAAACGACGAGCTTAAATTCATTCTTGAAAACTAGGTATCATGGGAGATGCTTTTACAACTGCGCTTAAAATAAGCGCAGTCATTGGATGTGCAGCTATACCATATGGACCATTAGCTGTTGTGATATTCATATGCAGCTTGGTTATCCTTACAATTGTAATTTATATCTATAGGCTAATCATCCCCCAAAAACCTATAGATAATGAATATGAGATTAAAAATATGTGTAAGGAATATATCAAATGGGTGATTAGTATGATAAACAAATCTATTCCTTTAAAAAAAGGGGATAAGACTGTTTGCACCTATGTCACCTTTACTGGTAAATCTTTTATCTTCGGTTATAATTTTGATGATACTTCCAATGGGGCTAATTTGGATTTTGACAAAATAAAGGAAGATATGAAAGAGCAGATAAAACCTGATAGCACTTACAAATTATTGTACGTAGCATTAGTCTATATGAAATCTTCTTTAGTTGCCAAATACAATTGTCCTCAGTCAAAAAAGTCCTATGAAATGACAATAACCTATGAGGAATTAAAGGAATTGACAGAACCATGGCATGAATATGGTCAGGAATATAAAAGCGAATGGGGTTATTAATCAGTTCATACTATTTCTTTAATGACTGTCGGCGAAGAATCTAAAAAAAGGATGCTTGAAAGCAGTTCCTGTTATTTGATAGATGGTATCTACTATTATGTGGATAAAAGGAAAAAAGAGGCTGTCGTTCTAAAAGCTGATGCTTGTCCAACACATCTAACTATTCCTGATACTATAACCATACCAAATTCTCATATATCATGGCTTGTTTCATATATTCATTATAAGGCTTTTGCAAATTCAAACATCGAAGATGTAGAGATTGGTCAAAATGTAAAAATAATTGACACTGCTGCTTTTCAAGGTTGTGCAAAGTTAAGGGTCGTCAAATTACCAAGAACAGCTTTGGATTTGCGTGACCAATGTTTTAGTGGCTGTATAAGTTTGAATACTATTAATTTGAAATATGTAGGGAAAATATATAGTAGGGCTTTTTACGGTTGCAAATCTCTTGACAATATTACCTTATCTCAAAATATTGAAACAATACCTGCCTCCGCTTTCAATTCATGTTCAAATCTTACAAACATCACTATTCCTTCATCAGTGAAAGAAATAGGATATGAAGCATTTGAGTGGTGTGAAAATTTAAAGGAGATAGAGTTGCCAGCTAGCGTCCTTAAGATTGATACTGAAGCTTTTAGAGGTTGTTCATCATTAAAGAGGATTACCATAAATAATCCATCCATCAGACTCGATTGGGAATGCTTTTCTGACTGTTCATCTCTAGAAACAATTGATTTCCCGAATGATAACATGAAGATAGATGGCGCATGTCTGATTAATTGTTTCGCTTTAGACGACAACACTTTAAGGCATATTGAACATACTTCATTAGAGCAGTATATAAAAGAAAGTAGAAATATAGAAGAAAAGGAGGCGAAACGTAGGGAAAGGCGTAAAAAACTTTGGTACAAAATATATATGTGCTCTACATTCATCTTAGTTTGCATTTTAGCCCTCCCACTAGTTGCCTTAGCATGGGGACTTATTATGTTTTTTGCATCTCTTATAGGTGCCGCGGTTTATTATCTCTCTGGATTACTTATTGCAGGGCTCCTTATTGCTGGCTTCTTTAAATGGTTGGATGACCTATAATAGGACACTCTGCCTTTTTACCTACATGGCAATAGTGCCATGTATAACTAAAAAAATTTCTTTTATGGAAAAATTGAAGAAGGGTCTCCTGTAGTCCAAAAAATACCGCCGGGCTGCATGGTAGACCAAAAAGGTTAAGGCGGTTGGTTATTTGGTAAAGTTGCTTTTTGAGTCTTTAGTGCAATATGGCATAGGACTTCTCGTTGAAAAAGTAGCCGAAGCTATGTGACCGTAAAATTTAGGGAGAGAAGGTGTGACCTTCCCTCCCATTTTGTTTGACTAGCATGTGTGTTGTCTAATGGGTGCAAGTCCCTAACGAGCCCTAATAGTGGGAATCGTTTAGCCAGAGAGACAAGGGTGTCCGTGGTGACGCGGAATCTTTGTGGCATGTATAATTGAGCCCACTACAAAAAGTGAGGCACAGTGCCGATGAAGATGACGGAGAGCGAATGCGTGGCGGAGCTGTTCAAAAGTTATAGCGAATTGACGGAATAGGAAAAGGCATGTTTAGTATGCGTATTCCATAACAATAAATTCCTTTGTTGCAAAGTAAGTCAATGTTTGGCAACAAAGGGACCTTAACGTTTTAACGTTTAACGTTTTCAATATCGGGTGGGCTTTCCGAGGAAGCCTCACGGAAGTCAGCCTATTGCTTTCTCCGTAGCTCCTCTATCAAGTCGTTGACAATATAGGTGTCGCTCATCAGATGCAGCCCAAGTTCTTTGTCGTGAAGCATTTGGCAGACTTCCGAGTCATAGAAGATTTGCAGCGCCCGGTCTATTGATATATGCAGCGTGTCTGCCAGTTGTGCAATGATACGTGCTATTTTGTTCCACAATAGAAAGTCTAACATAATTATATCCTTTCGTATAATGTTTGCTTTTCCATTATTCTTCTTTCTCCCAATTTTTAAGAGCCTCGACCACGTCGTTTGCTACGGCTTCGCGGCTTTCGGTATGCAATGTCTCATAGCAGTCCTGAATGAGACTCTTGATAAGTCCCACTTTGTCCAGTCGCCTTCTCATTTCAGATGGCGATATGCCCATTTTCTGTGCCGAGGCTTCGATGGCCAGCACCGTAAAGGCAAGGCGGTCGAACTTTGGGCAACTTTTTAGCAATCGTTCTCTGTCCTCCATGCATTCTCCTTTCCTTTTATCTTGTTGAGTGTCTGCTCTTTCTTTATCAATCGCAATTAGAATGCAAATATACTTTTTGACCTTACTTCATGTATTTTTTCAGCCATAAGTCGAAGAACTTGTCATATACCACGTAGGCATCATCTTGCTGGGTGATAAAATCTTTCTCCAGCAATCCCTTTAGGTAGGGTGTTCAAAATCCGTTTAAAATCCGACGCATTTTTT
>UMFK01054861.1_pt1 | contig 28519 bp, 15 predicted proteins | sample 1964981 | NCBI WGS metagenome assembly UMFK01 (sample SAMEA4836043, study PRJEB28245) | human gut metagenome | biome: gut microbiome; material: fecal sample | place: Denmark | collected 2008
GTAAGACGATTACTCATGCCCATAGGGGTGCTGAGTAGTTACCGTGAGGGATGTGATGGATAAAAAGAGAAAAACTTTTCGCAAGACTCGTCTTTTTAAGGCATAGTTTTACATCTTTTTAATTGCCAAAAACTTGCATGATTCAAAAAATAGCCGTATCTTTGCGGCTAAAGACAGGAATAGGAGAAATAGTTATGGCAAACAATTCATGCAGAAAGTTGCCAGTAGGCATACAATCTTTCAATAAGATCAGAGAAGAAGGTTATCTCTATGTAGACCCTTGACCATGCAATCAGAAAGCGCTATCGCCTCATCATCAGTACTATTTTGAATGCCATCGGGCTGAAAGTAGAGGTAGAGCACATGCTTGCCACTGGAAGAATCGACCTCATTGCTCAAACTTCCCGCTACATCTATGTGATAGAGCTGAAGCTGAAAAACAATGGTGGCAAGAAGGCTGCCATCCAGCAGATTTTAGATAGCAGATATCTGGAACCATTCAAGGCTGACAAACGAAAAGTGATAGGCCTCGGCATTGAGCTGGACGAAGAAGGCAAAGGCTTGTTGGATTGGGGAATCACCCCCTAGCCGCTCGGGAAAAGAAAATCCATGCTACACCCAAATCAGACTTCAAAAAAATCCAGATATTGGAAATCAAGGAGTTACATGACGAGTGACTGCAATGTGGGTTAAAAAAGCAACTTTTCACCTTCATTCCCCCACCATAATCCTCACTTCATAAAAGCTGGAGCCGTAGCCTTGCCAATAGCCCAGGGCACCATGCACATTCGACTTCAGATTGGTATTCACTGGCATCAGGGGGATTCTGGACAATGCCAACATATCCTCGAAACTGCGCCAAAAGGCATAACCCTCGTCGGTTAATGTGGAAAACTTCACCCTTACTACCTCATCCTTCTTGAAAAAGGGAGTGAAATTCTTCTGCAGATTATCCCTGCCACGCTTCACGGATAACTTACCATTCTTCCCAATCATCCCCTCATCAAAAAGGCCTAACTCAGAAGAAGACATCTCCCTCTGTTTATCAACCACCTGCGTAAAAAGCTTGCACTTTCCACGATAAGAAGTATAAGCATAAAGCTGGAAAAGACTGTCCACATCTGTAGGCTCTACACGAAATGAATCTATCTTTGCCGACACAGGTATGCGGGTTCTGGCTTCAGCCACCTTACCATCCGAAGCCTCAACCCGCAAGCTGTACTCCCTGCCCTCCTCGCCACGCATATCATAGGTGGTATATATAAAAGGTGGGAAATACTTTTTATCATACCTACCTGCCAGAATCTCAGTTCTTTCACCATCAGAAATAGTCACCTTTGCCCATCGGTCTATATAACGAGATAAGCTATCCAGCGCCAACTCTTTATCGCTCAACGGTATCGTTCGGGTTAACTTGACCACCGGGAAACCGCCAGCATCTATCCATCCCTCAACTACCAGTTGCGACTGGCTGGAAGTGGAAGCATCCTGGCTGCATCCTCCCAATAAAAAAGATAAAGCCAATACTATCATGACTCTATAACTATGACTGATTCTCATAATCCAATCTCTAAAATTTATAATAATAGTTGATGGATGGCATAATCGGCATCAGGAAATTAAACGGACCATATCTCACATGATTGTCATACACCTTGATGCGATAAAACAAATCGTTTCTGTGCATGGTAACATTATAAAGCGAAAAATTAATGCCGCTGCGGGTACTGCCCTTCATGACAAAATCATACCCCATCGACACATCGAGTCGCATATAAGGACCTACCCTGTCACCATTATGAGACCCATATTCCGTAACGATATTACCCGACATCAGATAGGCGTCATTCACCTTGGTATAAGGAGTTCCGGATGCCAGCACATAGGTTGCCCCTAAATTGAGGCGGCGGTTAATCCGATAAGTAGCCACAGCATTCAGTTCATAAATGCGCTCATGACTGGCAGGATACCATCCCTGATATTGTGCTCCATCAAACTTTCGCATGGCTCGTCCCAGGGAGCCGCTCAACCATCCCGTGAGTTTTCCCCTTCGCTTCTCCAGGAGAAGATTCAAGCCATAGTTGTAGCCCTTGCCATGCAACAGGGATCCATCAAAGGAATAAGATGAGAAGAGTATGTCAAACATGTTGCTGCTATTCTCCATCTGGTGCTTCAGCCATTTATAGTAAGTTTCAACACTCAAGCGATATTCCTTCTCAGCAAACCAGAACTCTCCCTGCAAGGCGGCATGGTAGGCATACTGCGGACGATGGTTCGCATCGGCAGCAAACCAGAATTCCGTAGGAAGTCCTGCTGAAGAAAAGCCCGTCTGGAAAAGATACTGGTTCCGAATGCCCAGATTAAGATTCAGCTTTGCCGATGGCGACAGATTGTAATGAACTCCGAGATGGGGCATCATCCGACAATAAGATTTCTGACAATGGTAACCCGAAGCCCTTACTCCCAGTTCCATTAGGAGTTTTTCGCTCAAAGGTTGACAATACTGCAGATAAGCACTGGTTTCCATTGCCTTCTGGCACTGCGTATCAGACTGATAATTAGCCAGATTACCCGATATTCCGACATTTTGCGGCAACAGTTGATGCAGAATCACTTCAGCCCCCATCTTCCATCTTCCCCAGGAAAGATTTCCCTTATATCCCAAATCGAAGATATAGGAACGCATTCCTACCTGGAAGGAATATTCATCGATGTTCAGGCGATTGGCATAGCGGGAATAATACACCATCTGTTCCATCGCCCAATCACCTTTTTCCTCACTAGAAGTTTCCTTCGACCGAGAATACCAATGGAGAGCAGCCATCGTATTATCCCATTTCAACTTTCCCTGCAAGCCATGACTAGCCTGTCCTATCTTCATGTTGTCATATCCCCAATAGCCCTCGATTTTCAGCACATTGGCATCATCCAACTGGGTGATATAAGAAAGATTGTAATCAGAAAAATCATACTTCACCTCATCGCCATCCACCTCAAGCCATTTGGAATAAAGCAGATTGAGATAAGCAGCACGAGCCGACAGCAGAAGTAAGGAATGTTTGCCCAAAGGCAAGCGAAAAGTGCCCTGCGAAGACATAGGACCTACCGACAATTCGCCATGTGTAGCACTTACCGAAAGACTATCTTCTGCCCCAAGCCAAGTAGGGGTAAGCATATCTACGCTACCACCCAGCCTGTTAGGAAAAGAGGCGGAAGCAGGAGATTTCTGCAGACTCATCTCGTTGAAATGTCCGGCATTGAAGATAGAGAAGAAGCCCAGCAGATGTGCCGCATTATAAATAGGTGCACCTCCGAGGGAAATAAAATTATGGGAATTATCGCATCCCTGGATATGCAGACCGGCATCATATTCTGAATTGGTCTGTACTCCAGGCAAGAGTTGGGCATAATGCATGGGATCTGCATTGCCCAGAATATGAGGCATATCATTCATGAGCTGCATGTTGATGATACTGGCACCCTCTATCTCCCGCAACTGAGAGCGAAGGCGCTTGCCCCGAATCTCCACATCCTGAAGTCCATAATGATTAAGCGTGTCGGTCAATTCAGCCGACACGCCCTTGAATATGCAGAATGCTACATAAATAAATATGCAGAAGACTCTTTTCACTATCAAATAATTCCCTGATAATTCAACAATAGAAATAATGAATTCTCTTAATTATACATTCTGATGAAATCGTCCACGATGCTCTGCACCTTATCCACGACACTCTTGAACGACTTCTCGTTGAAGTAATCGTAGTAAGAATACTTGGAACCGTCAGAGAATTCCAACCATGGCTCAGCGTACCAATAATGATAGTTACCATAGCCATCCTCAACAGGTGCAAGATAAACTTTAGAGCTACTCTTTGAACTGTTGTTGAGATACAATCTGGCATCAATCAGCTTGTTGGCATTGTCAAGATACTGCTTAAACTGCGCCTCGTTTTCATCATTACTGTCCGCTTTATCAAGGTTTTGAATCAGCAAATCAACATCCGAGAGCGTAGCAATCACCTTGGCCTTGCCCAAGATATCAACCGATACAGAAACCTTACCGTAAGAGCCCTGCAAATCATTGCCGACAGAACCCGTGGCACTGGCAGTAACCGTAATCAGCGTTTCGTTGCCCTTAGAGACAGTAGCCTTAGCCTCAGCCGTCTTTCCTGCCTTGAAAGCCGCCTTGTTAACTACCACCTTATAAGCACCAACCTGCGATGTAGAAGTGATTTCCACCTCATCCTTGGTCAAGTCAATCTCACCATTAGTTTTCACCTGGGTTTCAACTGTAGTCATAGCTCTTACCTCACCATTTCTAGTCAGAGTAAGTTCCATCTTCTTAGGCATGAAAAGGCGATATTCGTCTTTATACTCCTGCCACTTGTAGCCATCCCAATAGCCATCCTCATCATCGAAGCAATCGTGATGAATTTCAGTACCCTCTTTACTGGCCTTCAAGGTAAGCACGCATTTGTTGCCCTGCTTGTCGTTGAAGATGAAAGAAAGATGATCGCCACCCTTCTGAGTCTGTTTCCACACCCCATTCTGAAGCGTAAATTCTCCTACGAAGTTAGATGCCATGATGAGGTATTTGGTTCCATAGTCGCTGCTTGAAACCACAGAAGCATCTCCACATGCCTTGAACCAACGAGATACGGCATCTCCATCTTCGTAATCAACGCCATCAATCATGTTCTTGAACTCCTGCAAATCACTCACGTTCATCTTGCCCAGCAATTCCTGGGCTGTAGCTTCCAGACTCTGCTTGGCCTGTGCGGCGGTCATATCTGCCGTTCCACTGCCGCCAGGGTTTTCACTTCCTCCACCAGGGTTCTCTGTGCCACCACCCGGATTCACAATATCCGGAGAATCTGGGTCATCATTGCCACTACAAGACGCCATAGAAAAGGTCATTGCCATAGCCAAAAAAGATACCAATAAGAAATTATTCTTTTTCATACCAGTTAGTTCCATGCTTGTCTATCCTCAAGAACAAGCGGTTAAATGAACATTGGTGGTGAGGACATCATTCCACCTCTTTACAATTCTCCTTTATTATTTTATTTTTTCTTTATTCTTTTCTTCACGATTCTCCCCTGGTTTTCTTATCTGCCACATACATGCCTAGCAGGATGCAGGTGGCGCCCACCAGGAAATAGGGGGTGATTTTCTCATCGAGCACCCACGAAGCAAATATCATGGTGGTGATGGGATTGAAGTACACCCAGTTGGTAGCCTTCACCGTTCCCAGTTTCGAGATGCACCAGTTCCAGGTAAGAAAACAGATCATGGAGGCTAGACAACCCAGAAAGAGTAGGTTGCCGAAGACCTGCGGACGGCTGAAGACTTCTATCGGAGGGAACCCGGGGATGAAAAGATAATACGGCAGGATAGTCAGTACACCATAGAAAAACACCTTCCGGGTGATGAACGCCGCACCATAATGATTGCTCACCGACTTCATCAGCAGCGAATAAATGGCCCAGCACATGCAAGCCGTAAACGCCAGGGCATCGCCTACCGGAGAAAGATGGAGCACGAAACGGCCGTTCAAGACCACGATAATCATTCCCACAAAAGCCAGCAGCGAACCGAGCAGCTGCACGATGTGAATACGGGAAGAATCCTTATAGACCATGCGCACCAGCAGGGTGGCGAAGAGCGGACAGGAACATACTATCAGCGAAGTATTGGTGGTTGTAGTGAAGTTCATCGCCTCGTTCTCGCTGTAGAAATAGAGCGAGCCGCCCGTGATACCCAGCAGTGCCATCTTAGCCTCATCCTTCCATGAATCGGCAAGGAAACGGCGGTGGTTGAAGCAGAGCATCAGCACGTAGGCGATGGAAAAGCGCAACGTGAAGATCTGGGCTGGCGAAAGCCCATTCAGCATCAGCACCTTGGTAGCTACAAAGGTGGTACCCCATATCGCCACTGTGAGGAAAGCGACGAGGTGATAGAATATATTGCTATTTCTTGTCATATACTTTTTCTCTTAATTGCTTTTGTGCTATACTATCATAACAAGTTGCAAAGGTAATCATTTTATAGGAAATTAAGCACAAGAATCAGAATTATTTTTGTCATGAGAAAAAAAAGAGTGCGCCATTTTCACATGACACACTCTTCTTTTTAATAATTTTATTTCACCTCATTGCATTTTTAAGTTTAAAATGCAAATGTATCTTTCTACTTAACCACAAACTTCTTTCCGCAGATGATGTAAACTCCCTTCTTGAGTACCTTGTCAAGCTTGTCAACTTCTACGTTTCTCTTAACAAGAACACCATTGAGGTTATAAACATCCACTGCCTTTTCGTCTGCAAGGATGGTTCTAATAGCTGTTACAACAGAGAAGCTACCATAAATTTCTACATCATGTGCAGGCATGGTCTCTGGAATCTCGGTCCAACCATCGAAGGTGTAACCGGTCTTCTCTGGATCATTCTCTGGAGTAATCTCTGAACCATATTCTACGTCATATTCTGCATAAACTTCGCCGTCCAAGATATAAACAAGCTTATAAGAATTAACTGACCACAATGCTGTGAAGCTCATATCCTCTGCAGGGATTGTCTCTGGAATGTCCATATCCCAACCTGCGAAGGTGTAGCCTTCTCGAATAGGATCAGCAGGGGTCTCAAACTTAGTTCCATAATCCTGGGTAATCTCTACATCCTCTGTACCATTGTCGGCATTGAAGGTAAGGGTGTATTGATTGATGGTCCACTGAGCCTTGAAGCTCATGCTTTCTGCTGGCATGGTTTCAGGAATCTCGTTGTCCCAACCGGCGAAGGTATAACCTGTCTTGGTTGGTGCAGCAGGAGTCTCAATCTTGGTACCGTAATCCTGGGTGATTGCAGCAACATCACTACCACCATCTGAATCGAAGGTAAGAGTGTATTGGTTTGCAATCCACTTTGCAGTGAAACTCATATTCTCTGCAGGAATTGTTTCAGGGATGTCCATATCCCAACCAGCGAAGGTGTAGCCTTCTCGAGTAGGGTCAGCAGGAGTATCAAACTTAGTTCCATAATCCTGGGTAATCACCGTTGCCTCTGTGCCATTGTCGGCATTGAAGGTAAGAGAGTACTGATTGATAGTCCACTGAGCCTTGAAGCTCATGTTCTCAGCAGGAACGGTCTCTGGGATTGCAGGTACCCAACCGACGAAGGTGTAACCTGGCTTGTTTGGAGCAGCAGGAGAATCAATCTTAGTACCATAGTTCTGGGTGATTGCGGCTACATCACTACCACCATCAGCATCGAAGGTGAAGGTGTATTGGTTGATAGTCCACAACGCCTTGAAGCTCTTGTTCTCAGCAGGGATGGTCTCAGGAATCTCGCTATCCCAACCAGCGAAGGTATAGCCCGTCTTGGTTGGAGCGGCAGGAGAATCAAACTTAGTACCAAAGTCCTGAGTAATCACCGTTGCCTCTGTGCCATTATCGGCATCGAAGGTGAGGGTATATTGATTGATAGCCCACTGAGCCTTGAAGCTCATATTCTCAGCAGGAACGGTCTCTGGGATTGCAGGTACCCAACCGGCGAAGGTGTAACCTGTCTTGGTTGGAGCAGCAGGAGTCTCAATCTTTGTACCATAGTTCTGGGTGATTGCGGCTACATCACTACCACCATCAGCATCGAAGGAGAAGGTGTATTGGTTGATAGTCCACAACGCCTTGAAGCTCTTGTTCTCAGCAGGGATGGTCTCAGGAACCTCACTATCCCAACCAGCGAAGGTATAGCCCGTCTTGGTTGGAGCGGCAGGAGTTTCAAACTTAGTACCAAAGTCCTGAGTAATCACCATTGCCTCTGTACCATTGTCCGCATCGAAGGTAAGGGTGTATTGATTGATGGTCCACTGAGCCTTGAAACTCATGTTTTCTGCAGGAACGGTCTCTGGGATTGCAGGTACCCAACCAGCGAAGGTGTAACCAGTCTTGGTTGGTGCAGCAGGAATCTCAATCTTTGAACCGTAATCCTGGGTGATTGCGGCTACATCACTACCACCATCAGCATCGAAGGAGAAGGTGTATTGGTTGATAGTCCACAACGCCTTGAAGCTCTTGTTCTCAGCAGGGATGGTCTCAGGAATCTCGCTATCCCAACCTGCGAAGGTGTAACCAACCTTGGTTGGAGCGGCAGGAGTCTCGAACTTGGTTCCATAATCCTGGGTGATAACGGTTGCCTCAGTACCATTGTCCGCATCGAAGGTAAGGGTGTATTGATTGATGGTCCACTGAGCCTTGAAGCTCATGTTCTCAGCAGGAACGGTCTCTGGGATTGCAGGAACCCAACCAGCGAAGGTGAAACCTGTCTTGGTTGGAGCAGCAGGAGCAGTAATTGCAGAATTATAATCCTGCGTTATACCAGCCACCTCAGAACCGCCATCCGTATCAAAGGTGAACGTATATTTGTTGATGGCAAATGTACCATTAACCGTCACGTCACTCGTTGGCATGGTAGCAGGAATCTCACCCCATCCAGAGAAAGTATATCCCACCTTTGTTGGAAAAGCCTCTGGAGTAATCGTACTTCCAAACTTTACAGGAACCTTCTTATACTCCACTCCATCTACCATATAAATAAGGTTATACTCTTTGGCATCAAAAGTAGCTGTCAAAGCCAAATCCTTATCTACAGCAAAGGTATATGGGTTCTCGGTAACATCATTCGACCACTTCACGAAGTGATAGCCTTCATTAGGAGTAGCAGTCAAAGTTGCCTTTGTTCCATTGCGATAGTTACCACCACCTGTTACTGTACCCATGGTTTCATTGGCAGAAGTAGCAGTAATGTTGTAGTCTTGATAGACTGTCAAATTCACAACGAAATCGTTTTGCTCATACGAAACTGCATTGACATCAGAAAATGCCACATTGGAGAATCTTAATTTATACTCACCTGGAGTAGCTTTTTCATCAATCTTTAATTGTACACTGACAATATCGCCATCTTCACCTTTAAAGAGCTGCATACCATCAGAAGCATATCCCATAACCTGGAGTCCGCCTTCAACATTCTTAATCAATGAAAGGACATGCCTAGACTTATTACGATCAACATATACTACATCATAATCCTTCTCTCCATCTTCATTAAGTTTCATATTGAAACTTATGCCTTCAGGAAGCCCTAACCAAAACTGGAAGCCAGGAATACCAAAATTATTATTCATAGCAACGGGAACCGATACTATGTCGCCAGGTTTTCCTTGTAATTCTTTAGTTACATAAATGCTAGCTTCATTAGCTGCAAAACTGGTTATATAACTAAATATCGCTATAAAAAACAATAAAAATCTTTTCATAAGCTCTATTTTTTAGAATCAGCTATTATGGTAGATATCATCACAACATCAGCAATATTTATCTTACCATCTAAATTAGCATCTGCAGCTAAGCTATTATACTTCGAGTCCGCAACGCCAGCAGTTAGCTGACTTGTTGCGACAACATCAGCAATATCTATTACTCCATCCTCATTCACATCACCCAAGGTATAAGATGGTTTTTCCAGCGTCACAGGACTACTTGGCTTTCCAATCATGCCTTGCGATGAAAAAGCAATGACTTGCGATGGTTTGATAACACTCGTTCTTCCGGTGCTTTTATCGTAAAGCTTGAATATCAGCTTTTCACCACTCGCCTGATTGCTCCTGACACGAAGATATACCCAGGTGTAAGAATCCTTGGTCTGCACATCACCCACTCCTCGACATTCATTGCCCACAAAGGCACCAATCTCGTAGTTGGAATAATCTGAAACCTCAGCTCCCTCATACACCACCTTGGCATAAACCGTCATGTCATACTTATAATCATAAGGATTCACACTCCATTGACTATCCTGCGCATGCAGGATAGTCATAGAGAATAGAACGCTGATTAAACAGCAAATTGTTCTTAGTTTATTCATTACTTGTTGTTTTAGAGTGTAAAACATCATTTAACAACACGCTTCTTCATCGTTGCCTTGCCATTCTTATCTACCGACTTGATGACATAAACGCCAGGCTGCTGAGGAGTCGTTACACGCATACCGTTGATATGGTAAATACCCTCAACAGTGCCTGATTCGCCTACAACATGATTGATACCTGTGGTTGAGCCGAAATGAAGGGCATAAGGAGCCTTAACGGTGCCAAGCATATCTGCCTGGAAGGCTACAGTTTCCTTCAAATCATACAACTCATCGGTATTCATATCCACAGCCACAAATCGGATAGCCTCGTTAGCCTCGCCATATACAGAAAGGTAGAGAATGCCATTCTCAAACTTTCCTACACCACGGCACTCGTCGCCAGAAATGGCTGCCACGTAGTAAGAACCTCCGAATACGTCGCCGTACTCATCATGGATGCTTGCCACTACTGGCATCATGTTCGGATACTTGTGCTTGTTGACAGCCCAAGGAGCTGACTTCAATGACAAACGATGTCCATAGAGAGCCTTCACATTAGCTACAGTCGGTACTGCATTGAAGACGAACGACTTGTCGGATACTGACTTGTAGAGATAACCGATACCCGGCTCCAACATCTTCAGTTCTCCTGTCCAAGCACCCTCTGAATAGGTAGCAAAACCACCCGTCAGCGTCTCAATACAATCGCCTTCCTCAACATCCATCATAGAGAATGCATCCTCAAGCGACAGACTCAAGCTAAGCGGATAACCCAACCAGTTCCAGCCCTTATGCAGATAAACTGGAGCCGCAGTAGGATTATACTGTTCACCAGTGAACGACTTCGTAGCAGCTGTCTGAACATCCATCTTCATGGTTGTTGCAGCATCCACTACCTTCAGCTGGCCCGTCCAACCCAAGTTATCATCCTTCACAGCCTCCTCTGTCTGGGTCAGGATTCGTGATGCTACATCACTGAATTCTGTAATAGGCAAAGAAGTAGAGAGGTCATGGGCATTCCAGTTCCAACCCTCAACCAGGTCGAGCTTCACATCCGACTGACGGATCTGATAGGTAAACTCGCTGGTTTCACTCTCGGCAGCAGTTACACCCACAGCCATCGCCTTGATGGTGATGCCATCGTTGATGATGATAGGACGCTCATACTTGATGCGGCTAGCCGATTCGCATGGACAAGTACCATCAGTAGTATAATAGATGGTAGCATCCTCGGTCTCGGTAGAGAGCGTGATGGTCTGACCGCGATATACAGCCGTACCACTTACGCGAGAAGCCACAGGAGCCTTCACCTCTGCGAGCAACGCAGGATCCACGACATTGACCATAGAAGTAGCCTTCATATCATTGTCAAGAAGTGTATAGTTCAATGCGGTAGCACCCAGCAATTCACCCTTGACCTTCACTACAGCCTGACCTTCAGCATCGAAGGTAACCTGAGCCAGATTGATAGAAGCAATCTGCTCTGAAGCAGAACTGATGGCAAGCTTCTTGCCGGCAGCAGCCTCAGCAGGAGTAGCAGCAATGGCAAACTGCAAAGAGTCGCCGTAAGCCACATTGAGTACAGAATCAACGAGGATTTCACGCACCTTCTTCTCCACATCGAGCTTCTGGCGGAAGTCTTCTGTCATGTTGATGCCAGCATAGCTGCTCACATTCTTGGAAACAATGACATAAGCCTCATCGTAGTAACCCAACTTATCGGTGGCCAGCTTCATCTTAGAAGCATAGTGAACGGCACTGCCCTCAACGGCAGCTTCCTCATCGAGCATAGAGATGACAGCATCCTTAATGAGCGTCTCCTCATTGTTCTTCACTACCTTCAGATAAACATTCTCAGCATTGAGCGTTTCAAGGTTCATGTACTTAGAGAATGTGATTTCCACACCATCCTCGTAAGCACGGGCACCAATCACGGCAGGCTGAGTATTCTGAACCATACCGATGTTCACATCCATCTGTGGAGGAGGAACTGGCAGCCATTCAGACTGGGTAGGCGTATAACCTTCCTTCTCGAATCTTACCTGCCACAATCCCTGTGGAACATCCCACTGGTACATACCATTCTCATCTGTGAAGAGAGGATTCTTCTGAGCATATTCCTCAGCATTCCAGAGAACGATGTTCTCATGGAGGTCGCCATACATATCTTCTACCACTTCCTTGTAGTAGCAGGTGGCGGTAACACCCTGCAGGCGGTTGGAAGATACTGCCTCATATACATAACCTGATGGGTCATGGATAGGGTTGACGATAGGATAAGGAGGTTCATCCTCATTTACAGGAGGCGGAACAACACCTGCACACTTGAAGGTTCTCAGGAATTCATCTACCTGCATCTTCAATCCGGTAACCTGTGCATCATATACCTTGCTCACAATCCAGTTGACACCTACCTTAACGAGAGATACTGCCACGGCAGACAGAGAAGCACCCTTTGTTGCAGGTACTGCTGCCATTGCCTGGGTTGCAGACTGGATGGAAGCGATGTCAGAAGCCAAGGTCACACTGTAATAAGTAACGGCCTTCAAAGCAAACTGCTTGATGGTTTCGCGCATCTTCTCGTCCTCCAAAGAGGTTGGGCACTCTGGGATAGAGTTGTACATCTTGATGTAATCGTCGATGTCGTCGAGCCAACCGGTATAGGTCTTGAAGATATTGAAGAGTGATGTGGATGCTTCGAGCAACTTACCAACCTTGGCACTAGCCAGGAAGTTGCGTGCGTTACCCAGACTGTTCACTCTGGAAACCAGATAAGAACGCATGCTTCTTACCTGAGTATAACGCTCACCGTAAGCTGCGGTCCACTCGCCCTGAGCCTTCACATTGTTGAGTGCGGTATATTCTTTCTCGTTGGCATCCCAGGTAGAGATGGTGGTCTGATATACCTTACCTACAGCCTCATAAAGGTCTTCCGTTACCTTGCAGAAAGCAGCAATAGCCTCCTTTGCCTTCACGATGTTCTTGGCCAAGCCTGCCTTGTAGGCATTCATCAAGACCTCAAACGAATCGTTGGTCTCCGGCTTCATCGCCTCAAGCACCTCAGGGTCTATCTGGGTCAGGTCGAGGGTCATCGCCAGGTTCAGGTCGAAATCAACAAAGCCAAAGAGCTTCTCAGAAGCCTTCAGATAGGAGTATTTGCCATTGGTCTTCTCCAGAGCCACATAGCCATCGCCAACCAGAGCGGCGGCGCTCAAGCCATCGGCAGAGGTGCATGTGAATCCGGTAAGATACTTGGCACTCTCCTTCAAATCCTTCATGTTCGTCTCCATCAGTCGGTCGAAGATGCCCATCAGTGGATTTTCCTGCAAGGCTGCATATTGCTCAGCCAACTTCGCAAAGTCTTCGTCGGTCATTGGCTGCAGGGTTGCATCTTGCTCTGGATTCATACCGATGATGGCTGCCAACTGCTGGTTCAGCAGGGCGATGCGTGTCCAGTCTGGATTCTCGCTTTCTTCCTGCTCCTTCAACTGAGCCAGCAAGTCGCTGATGGCCTTGCTGGAAGCAGCATAGGTCTGCTGGAGTTTCACGAAGCTGGAAATCACGTCGGTCACCTCATTGAAGTCGATGACTGGGTTGACCGCTGCCAATACATTCACCTTCAAGCCGAGAGGCAGATTGTTGGTCTCAAATCTCTTCACTGCCACCCATCTGTCTATTCGCTCATTGTAAGTAGCTGGCAGATCATACCATCTGTTTCCTTCGGTATAAACCTTGATCATCACCTTCTTCACCTTCTCAGGACTGTTGTTGCTGAGGTTGGCGGTGAAGGTGAAATTGGTAGAGTGATAGAACATATAAGAGTTCTCGCTCGCACGTTTCTTCTCCAAATCAAAGGTGAGAGAGATATTTCTTCTCAACCATCCATTGTAGAATGACATCTCCACGGTCTTTGCAACAATCTTATCCTTATTATATATACAAGGTTTGGTGTCTGTCTGTACTTCCAGACCCGCCTTGGTTACCACCTTGGCAAAGAGATCGAACTCCTGCAGGTTGTAAGGATTAGGAAGAGAAGTCTCCATACTCCAATAGCCATTGGCAAGGGCACGGGTGGTACCCACTACCTCATTGTCAGCATAGAGCGTGATATCTGCTCCTCCGGCAGCCACACCAGAAACTACGATGTCTGGCGTATTGGTCTCATCAGGAACATTGATAGAGAGGTCGCGAACGGTGTATCGGGCACTACCGATAGGCTGCTCCACCTTCTTATCCTTCAGATTGAAGGCAACCATTGCATTAGGGGCAAACTTGCCGCTAACGGTTGGGATGATACAGAAGCGAACGCGATCGGAAGCCACATTGTTTTCGAGAGGGATGGTCAGTGTGCGACCGTTCAACTCATAGAAGGCTACAGATGAGCCTACCATCACTGAATTATCCACAAAGGTGGTACCCTCTGGCAAATCAACGCTCAGGCTTACGTTCTTCACGTAATCTTTATAAACGCTCTTAAAGTCAACCTTGGCAGTGAGGGTGAGGTAGTTACCAGCCACGATGCTCACCTTGTTGACCGTGAACGAAGTATTGCTTCCCGTATAGTAGAACTTGCTCTCGTCGAAGTATGGCACCACGGTGTTCTTAATAGGAGTGATGATACCGCTCCTTACACTCACCTTGTTTGCCACATAATCTTCTACATTCTCCAAACCAGCCTGTTCAAACTGGGCAAGGTTAGAGATGGAGCCGAAGAACTCGCTCTCACCCATGGTAACAAGCGTATATTCTCCATCCTTCAAATCCTTGATATCCAAGTAAGCTGAATTATAGGAGTACTTGTTGATGAGCTGACCGTCGGCATCATAGAGGATACCCAAGACGCTGCTGTTTCCGGTAGTTGTAAAGGTGGCACGGATTCCACCGAGCTGAACCACAGGAACATTGACCGACATCTTGCCATCTGTACCAACTCTTCCACCAGTAGTGACATCCATGAACGATTCGTTCTTGCTCTTAGCCACGATGGTGAGAGAATCGTTGTCGTTCACCTCCTCCAGGAGGACGATGTTAGGATACTGCACATTAAACTGGGTGATAGCCTTGCGGGCTGTCTCATTATAGATGCTATAGCTTACGTTGGCATAGTCTGAATAGTAATCCACCACATTAGGCTGGGTGGTTTCAGCCACGCTGCCGGCATAGCTATAATGGGTAGTGATGGTGACACCCGTAATAGGCTTCAACTTCACCTCTGCCAAAGTAGCCTCTGGCTGTGAGAGCAGATCGCTTGGCAAATCGCAGGTATAGCTTACATAGTCGGAATAAGCATAGGTAAGCACCGAAGGAGCTGCAAATACCTCTATACTATACTCACCCTTGGCATCCGTCTTGGCAGCGAACGACTTGGAATACTTTCCGTTCAAAGTCTGCGAAACGGTAACGGTTACACCGCCGATGGCCTGCAGGAGCTTGCGGTCGATGACCTTACCCTTCAGTTTCATCTTAGGCAACGCCGCCAAGTTCACCGTCAGGTCGTTATCGCCTTCCACTACATCATATACCACATCGGCTGGCCAGACATACTCCATACCCAAAGTCTGAGGCAGCGTGATGGCACACTTCACCTTGGTATCGGAAACCTGACCGGTGAGCGTTGGACTCTGTGCCAGGAATGTGCCCTCTTCATCATACCAGGAGAAGGTACACTGAGAAGTTACATCCACATTGCTACCCGCCAGGATGCGAGGCTTGATGGTGCGCAACTGCTTCATCTTTGCCAGATTGAAAGTAACGCTGGCATTATTGCCCTCCATGCTGATGGTATCGGTTTTCGCCAACACGGCACCAGAAAGGTTCTTCAATGTAGCCACATATCTTGTTTCCTTGACAAGGGTATTGAAGGTATAGTTAAGGCGGTCGGTGATGACATACTTATATTTCTGTCCCGACTTCACGTTAACCAGTTCAAGCATCATGTTTCTATATCTGCCATCCTTGCAGGCATCAGGCAGATTCACCTCCAGGCTGGCAACATTGCTGCGGATAGGCATGATAACGATGGTACCATCATCCACATAAGTCTTCCAACCTTCGGCATTCTCGTAGAGTTCCACAACAGAAGCTGGCACATAAACCACCAATCCCTTATTAACTCCTGTGAATACATTACTACCCAATGTAGGAGGAACCATAGAGAAGCAGGTCAACTCTGTGAGAGCCGTAGCCTCATGGAAAGCCCAGTATTCTATCTGGGTAATGCCTTCCGGCAATAGCAGACGGCTCAAGCTCTTATTGCCATTATAGCAATAGCTTGGCACTCGGGTCAAGCCCGTGGTACGACTCAGGTCAACCACCGAACAGGTACTGTAGTTATTGGCGATGGAGAAATCGTTGCTGTTGATTTTTCCAGCCACAATAATCTTGGTGATGTTCGATGTGTTATGCTTCGTTACCTCGTAAATAGCCGAACTCAGATTTCCCGGATTAAAGTTATCTACGATAACCTCTCCCGTAAAGTTATCATACGCATTCGCACCCGGAGGTTGCGGATTAGAAGGATCATACTGATAGATGGCATACAACTGCGTGTTGCGTGCAGGCACCGTATAGTAGAAGCTCTGGGCGGTAGAAACCAGATTGCCCTTTGCATCCTCCCAGCGTACAAACTTAAAGTGGGTATTGGTATAAGCATAGAGATGCACAGAAGCATTCTCCTCCTGGTTCACCTCGTTGGTGTTGAACGAGCCTGCACCGGCAGGCTTGCAAGCCAAACTTACCTTATAGGTAGGTGCTCCCTGCTCTGGGAAAGAAGGGAGAGAAGGATTTTCCGGCTGATACTTATATACTGCGGTGACTGTGGCATTACGCTTAGGCATCACGTATCTGAGAGTAGAAGATGTTGACAGCTGGTTGCCCGCATCGTCCATCCAATACTGGAATACATAATAATTGTAGTTGTATGCATACAGATAGACCGTAGTACCCACCTTATATTTACCACCCGTCGAATTGAGGCTTCCTCCCACAGGCGAAGTAGCCGCCGTCAGCTGATAATAGACGGTAGTATCCTTCTCCGGGAAGTTAGGAAGCGGCGGGTTGTCAGGGTTATAGCCCTCTGTCTGCGCAAAGGCAGACAGGGAGCTCAACCACACCATGATGATAAATAAAAATCTATTCATAACTCACTCTCATTTTATTTCTTGATAATCTTCTTACCATTCTGGATGTAAACGCCCTTCTTAGCGGCATTCATCTTGATACCATCCAGACTGTAAACCTCCTGCTTCTCGCCGGTCTCGGTAGTGATGCCGTTGATACCTGTGGTATCATCGCCACCTCCTATGCCACGAGTGATATGGAGTACGAATCGAGAGTCATCATCACCAGCCTCAGCTTCGAAAGAATAGCCCTTATCGGCTGTGATTTCTGTAGATATATTCATGAGTTTATCCTCGAGAATCACCTGTCCATCTACGGCATTTGCCAAAGCGATGGTATAGGTGCCCTTGGTTCCGCAATGTACACCGAGGTTTACGATGCCTGAACCAGTAGGGCGCTCGTTGATGGCATAGCGGCTTTCACCATTCCAAGAGTAAATCTGGGCAACGGTAGGCACGGTGCTGGCAAACTTAGCGGCATCCTTGTTCATCTCGTAGGTCATACTTGCTTCATCGTTGAGTACTACACGGGTACGGTCGGATGTATTCTCGCCAGAAAGGGTCAGGTTGAATACAGAACGCTGAACGCCTTCCTTGCCTCTGGCTCTTGCCTGGGTAGTCTCGTCAATCAGTGTGCGGGCATACTGGTTAATCTGGCGACCATCCTTCAGGAAGGTAATGTCTTTCTGATCTACAGGGCGCTGCACAAACAGAGCCTCACCTGGAGAGAGGATGTAAGCATCATCGGCAGGATTATAAGCGTAATAATTCTGCGTATAGCTATTCCATACCATGAATGGCGCATCAAACTCCATGAAACGGGTGTCGTAGAAGCTTGGATATGGATTACCAATCAGGTTCCAGCTACGGTTGTGCTCGAACTCAGACAAATTCTCCTCCAGAGGCAACGTACGGTCGCCGGAAGCAAAGAGCAACTGGCGGTTCACGGTGGTAGTCAGCGGACTGATACGGAACTTCACCAGGTCATTATCTGGATTATAGCAATGCATGATATAGCCTTTACCAGCCTCCAAAACATCATCAGCCTTGAGGTTCACCCAAACAGAATCATTCTTACCGGCGGCACGCATTGCACCCGAATGACCACGAACAACCCAAGAGGTATTCTCGCTTTCAGGAACGATATCGCTCACCTTGACATCGAATGGGAAAGTGACGAACTGCCACATTCCTCGACGATTATAAAGGTTAAGCGTCACATTCTCTGCTCGCATCTCACCTTTCACGATGAGAGAGGTGCCATTATACTTAGTTCTATTACCATTGCTTTGATCATTATATCTGATATTCGCATCTAAGTAATACTTAGCGTATGGCGAGAAGATCATATCAAAGTCGTTGATGGCAAGCTTACTTCTACTACTAACGGTTAAGTTACCACGTTCATAGTTCGAATTACCATTCGCATCTCGAACTTCATGGTCAGACCAGGTCATGGAGATGTTAGGACGATATTCCTTGTTGTCATTGTCACCCAACGAGAAATAGAAGTCCTTGTTCACCTTGATGCTCTGAGGCAGATAGTTCGAAGCCTGGAAGGTATAGAACGAATTCCAACCATCAGCAAGCTGATACTCACCAACACTCCAAGAAGGCACATAGAGGGTTACTCCCGTCAAATCAACATTGCTCAGAGGGCAAGAGCCATCCGTTGTTGGAGGAAGTACCGAACGAGCCTCAATGGTCTTTATATTGCCACACTCTCTGAAAGCATTTCCTTTACAATTTTCCAACGTACTTGGCAATACGATGTCAGTAAGATTAGAACAATTTCTAAAAGCATTGGCATTGATACTAACAAGACCTTCGTTCAATTGTACCTTCTTCAGACTCTTACAATCCTGGAAACCAGAATTGTCAATCATACGCAAAGTACTTGGACAAACAATAGAGTCAATAGACTCGCACTCTGAGAAAGTACTAGCTCCGATATTAATCAAACCTTCTCTGAAAGTTACTTTCTTCAGATTTTTATTGCGATAAAAAGCATAACGATTAATATTCTCAACAGAGCCTGGAATATCTATCTCTCTCAAATCATTCTCAAAAAATGATTCGTTACCTATCGACGTTAAAGTTGATGGGAATTTAATCGACTGCAAACTATTACAGCAATAAAAAGCACCGTTATGAATCACCTGTAAGCCCTCTGCCAATTCTACCTTTTGCAGATTTCTACATTCCTGGAAACAATTTCCAGAAATCCCTGTTAACTTACCAGACATTTTAACACTTACCAAAGAAGTACAATTATGGAATGCATAAGAATCCAATGTTGTCAAATTTTCAGGAAGTTCAATTTCCTTGAGTCCTGTACCTCTAAAAGCAGCATAACCAATTGTCTCCAGTTTCTTAGGCAGAACTATCTTTTCAAGTCCCCATTTATTCTCAAAAGCAGAAGAAGGAATAGAAGTAACTGCCATACCAGAGATATCCAGCTCTACCAAGTTTGTCATACTCTTCAAGGTATTCCAGTCATCATTATTCAGATTACCACTTACAACGGTTAACTTGTTAACCTCCTGTAAATAAGTAGCCTTATCCAGAATAAAGTGACCTAATTCTCCCGCTGCAACATGGTCGATAGATACAAAAGTACCTTCACCACCTACCAGAACACAATTGTTCCAAGGACTAGCCAAGCGATAAGCATGGAGACTACCATCAGGAACATAAACCTTTCGCTTATCTGTACCACTAAAGCTACCTACCATAGGAGGAACTACGGCATTCATCTTGAGGGTCTTCAAGTTATCCGATCCTTCGAAAATATAATTACCCATTGTAGTTACATTTTCTGGAATCTCAAGATATTGCATATTTGGAAAATACGAGAAGGCATAATTAGCTATATACCTAATCGTCTTTGGCAAACTGATGCTTACAAGTTTTTCCTGACGATAACTATTATAATACCCATTATAACGGTTACCCGATTCGATGCCAACCACAGCATAAGTCTTACCATCTTTTCTGACGGTAGAAGGTATCACCAGAGTGGTAATATCAGTACTCTGGTTAAATCCTGCGAACTTAGCCAAACCATTGGTATCATCCAAATAATAACGCAACTCATCAATGGTATAGACGTTATTGGTATCAAATGCCCAATTTTCCATAGCTACCTGGCTAGAATGCTGAACGGCGAGACTGGTCTCCAGGGCATCATAAGCACGCCAATAATCTGCACTCTTCGATGTGTTTACATCAATGGCCTTACCCAATTTCACTGCCTCGGCAATATCAACGTATGCACCATCTGTCAACACAGAGTCTGCTATCACCAAATCTGACTGGATGATTGGATAAACCTCCAGAGCCTTGTTGATACCCAAATAGGCGTTCTGCAACTGAACCTGTGCAGCACTGTCGTTTGGATTCGCATCTGCTGCCTTTTTCGCAGTCTCCAACTCCTGCTTCATACCAGGATAAGGAGTCAAGTCCTCCAAGAATGCTTCCACCATATCATTAATAGGTGAAACCATGATATTGCTGATAATACCACAATCATCATAGCTATTTTGGCTTCCATCCTTAGAATACTGAGCCGTCAGGGTATAGTTGCCAGCCTTTTCCACCTTATAAGAAAAAGACTCAGACACCTGACCACTTACACGCACCAACTGATTGTCATTCAGTGAAATCGTAAGCCAATCGCAATTAGATTCACTGCTGACAGAATAATCAAAGGAAATAGTTGAACCCTCACGGCAATAAAGCTGCCAGCTTTTCTTGCTCACGGAACTATTCTCATGATTGCTGGAAGTCCAACTGTTTACAATATGCAACTGATTAAAGCTAACGGTATCGCCCTGGGCTACAGTAGCAGTACTACCAGTAACATTCGTTCCTGTCACAGAAGTGATTTCCGGAGATAAAGGTACTGGAGAATTGCTAGCCAGAGAAGCTTGAGGCAAGAGCAAAATACCGAGCAAAGCCAAGTAGCCTACATGCTTTGCGCATGCAGCCAATGGACTGTTTGAAACTGAGCCCACCGGGGCTGAAAGTCGTCCGTGTAACGGAGAACCTTCTACTCTCGTAACGGAATGCATAGAAGTACTATGCTTAGTTGTAGATATTCCCATAATCGTTCCGGGTTAAGTTGTTATTAAAATATTTTAGTTCTTATTTATTCAACACTTTTAGAAAAGTCTTCCGCAAATATAAGAAATATTTAGTTAAGTTGTTCTTTTTCAGTATAATAATTAAAGTTTATTAGCAGTTCGACAAGAAAAAAACGATTCTATTCGCCAAAAATGCCATTTTCTTGATTTTTTCTATTACCTTTGCAACATGATTTTCAAGCAAGCAATATGAATACTTTCAAGCAAAATAATACAAATAACATGATACTGCATTCCATCCCTCCTACCCACCTTTCATCGGGCATCGACATCCCCGAGCGCATGAACAATCCGCTCGATTATCAGCCTCATCCTCTTTGCATCGCCGCATGCAAGGAGCTGCAAAACTATCTATCACAGCGTGAGGACTGGCGAGAGGAAATCGGAAAAGGAAAAATGTTTGGCGTACTCATCGTAGAGAATACCCAATCGGAACCTGGTACCCCAAAAATAGGTTATCTTGCCGCCTACAGCGGACAGATAGGCGGAAGAAGCGACTGGGATGACTTTGTGCCTGCCGTTTTCGACTATCTGCAGCCCGACGGATATTTCAAGACCCACGAGGCTGAAATATCCAGTATCAACCAGAGCATCAAGCAATTGGAAAGCAATGAGCACGTAAAGGAGGCAAAGAGCCTCATCCTGCAACTGCAGGAAAAGCGGAAGCGTACCATCGCTGCCTATCAGGAAAAGATGAAGGAGGCGAAGGCTAAGCGTGATGCCCGAAGAGAAGCAGGAAATCTTACCCAGGAGGAAGAGGCAGAAATGGTAAAGGAAAGCCAATTTATGAAGGCTGAACTGCGCCGACTCAAAAAATCGCTTTCAGAAAAGACCACCCTGGAAACGGAATATGAAGTCTTTCAAGCGGATATTCTTCGCTTGAAACAAATGCGCAAGTCATTATCTGATACCTTGCAGCAATGGCTGTTCTCGCAATTCCAGATGCAGAATCATGAAGGCGAGAGCAAAGATCTGCTAGAGATTTTCAAGGATGCAGCCCTCAGGGATTATCCGCAAGCCACCATTGCAACAAGCAGAATAGCAGCCCTAAAGATGGTGCCGCCTGCCGGAAGTGGCGAGTGCTGCGAACCGAAACTGCTGCAATATGCTTACCTGCATGGTTACAAGCCTCTGCAAATGGCCATGTTCTGGTGGGGTGAAAGTCCGAAGGAGGAGATTCGACATCACCTGCAGTTCTATCCAGCCTGCAATGGCAAATGCAAACCGATATTGCATTGGATGCTGCCGGATTCGGTATTTCATTCTAAAATTGCCGAAAAGCAGGCATTGGAGACCTTATACGAAGACGACCAACTGGCTGTTATCTACAAACCTTCGGGATTGCTGTCGGTGCCGGGCAAGGATTCATCCCAGCCATCCGTCTATTCCATCATGCGGAAGAAATATCCAGCGGCAACCAGTCCGCTGATTGTGCATCGCCTCGACATGGCAACAAGCGGTCTGATGATTATCGCCAAGACGGAATTTGCCTATCATCGTCTGCAAAAGGAGTTTTTGAACCATCAGGTTCAGAAGAAATACATCGCCATCATTGGATGTAAAGACCCGGAAGCCTGCGATAAAATCTGGGAAGAAGCAAAGAAGGAAGAGCAAGAAGAGCAAGGAGCATCTTCTAGCACCGCAGGAAAGCAGAAGATTTCCCTTCCTTTGATGCCCGATTACCTGGACCGTCCTCGCCAGATAGTTCATCATGAGCAAGGCAAGGAAGCCATCACGGAATATGAGGTTCTGGAGCGCATCGATGCCACCCATCTCCGTCTGGCTCTCTATCCTAAAACAGGCAGAACCCACCAGCTGCGTGTGCATTGTGCCCACCACGAAGGCTTGAATGCCCCTATCCTCGGCGACCCGCTCTACGGCATAGAAAAGGCAAGCCGTCTTCATCTGCATGCCGAAGAAATTACCTTCGAACATCCTCTGTCAGGAAAAGAAATAACGATAAAAAGAAAGGCTGATTTCTAACCGAAATCAGCCTTTTCTCATATTTTTACGGATAGAAATCCGCCGGAATATCAATATTTACACAAAGAACATGATGATGACCTGGGCGATAATCACTCGGATAAACATACCCAATGGATACACCGTGGCATAACTGATGCTAGGTGTATCGCCATCCAAAGTTTCGTTGGCATAAGTCAGCGCCATCGGATTCGCCATGCTTCCACAGAGAATACCGCAGATGCTTCCGAAATCATATTTCTTGGTCTTCAGGATGATGAAGCCTACGATAACCACCGGAACCACCGTAATGAGGAAGCCGATGCCTACCCACATCAAACCCTCGGGACGAACCACTGTCTCGAAAAACTGTCCACCTGCCGACAAGCCTAAGCAGCCGAGATACAGGGCAAGTCCCAATTCACGCAGCATCAGTCCCGCACTTCGGGTCATATAAGAGATAAACTGCACACGAGGACCAAGGGCACCAATGAGAATACCCATCACGATAGGTCCACCGGCAATACCCAGACGCACAGGCGCCGTCATGCCCGGAATATGAAGCGGAATGGTTCCTACGGCAAGACCGAGGATAATTCCCAGGAAGATGGCACCCAGATTAGGCTCGTTGAGCGTCTTCACGGCATTACCCAGGAACTGCTCTACATGGTCGATGCTCGTTGGGTCACCCACCACCGTCAGGCGGTCGCCGTATTGCAGACGGAGGTCGTCGGTGGCAAGCAGTCGGATATCACCACGCAGCACTCGGCTCACGTTCACACCATAGGTGTTGCGCATCTGCAGACTGCCCAGTCGCTTTCCGTTGAGTCCCGGACGGGTCATCACGATGATTCGGCTTTCCAGTTTGGCATCGATGGCATTCCAATCTACCTTATCATTATTCCACTCCTTATCCACCTTCTTTCCGAAGAGAATCTGCATGGCAGATACCTCATCCTTGTTGGTAACCACGAGCACATTGTCGTTGGTATGGAGCACGGTATCAGCCTCTGGCACAATAACCTGTTCGCCTCTCCATACTCTTGAGATGATGAACTTGCGATGGGTCATCATCGAAATCTCGGCGATGGTATTGCCATTGAGTGCCGGGTTCACGATGACGTACTGTCCGATGGCTGTATGGTCATCCTCATCGGCACGTCGAATCTCCAGGTCTTCGGGCTTGACAAATAGCTTGCGTAGGAACATCATCGCCAGGATGACGCCCACCACACCCAGCGGATAGGTGACGGCACAGCCCAAGGCAGCCCCGCCGCTAGGCAAGCCCAACTGCTGCAGCGCCTGCTGCGCAGCACCCAAGGCTGGCGTATTGGTGGTGGCACCACAGAGAATACCCACCATATCGGGCAGGCTCACCGGCAGCACCAGGCACAGAGCGAGCGAGAACACCGTTCCCACCGCAATGACCGCCAAGCTCCAGAGATTGAGCGAGATTCCTTCGTGGCGCATCGAACCGAAGAAGTTAGGACCCACATAAAGGCCCAGCACATACACAAACATGGTCAGTCCGAAACTTTCGGCAAACTCCAGCATGTTTGAATCGATGGTAAGTCCAAGATGACCAGCCACGATACCCACAAAGAAGACAAAGGCGATACCCAAGGATATACCTTTTACATGGAGCTTGCCGAGGGCAAGTCCCAAAGTACAAATCAAAGAAAGAATGACGATACCTTGCACCGCCGAATGCACGTTGATTAAATTATCAAACCACATAATGTTATTCTAATCTATTTTTAATCTCGATGTAATGTTCATAAATGAATATCGGATGCAAAGGTACATTAAAATAAGAATACCACAAAAGAAAAAGGTCTTTTTCTTCATTATATTTCCGCCAAAAGTAGAAATAAAGGAAAAAACCTAAAAAATACTCGAAGTTTTTTTGTAACTTTGCACCCGTTTTAAAATAGAAATGATGAAAGATATTTGTTGTATAGGACATGTAACCAAGGATAAGATTGTTACTCCCAACCGTACTGTGTATATGGCAGGCGGCACCTCTTTTTACTTCGCATACGCCATCAATCAGTTGCCCAAAGACGTGAGTTTCTCGCTCATCACGGCAATGGACCCTACAGAGACCGAACCTGTAGAGAAGATGCGCAAGGCTGGCATTGATGTCACCCTCAATCCATCCCGCAACACGGTGTTCTTCGAGAACATCTACGAGGAAGACCAGAACAAGCGCAAGCAGCGCGTGCTTGCCAAGGCAGACCCTTTTACCGTCGAGCAGTTGAAGAAGGTGGAGGCCAAGGTTTATCACCTGGGCAGTTTGCTGAGCGATGATTTCTCGCCAGAAGTGGTGGAGTTTCTCTCCCGCAGCGGCAGGGTTTCCATCGATGTACAGGGCTATCTGCGCGAGGTGAGAGACGAGAAGGTTTATCCCATCGACTGGAAGGACAAGCTCGATGTTCTGAAGCACACCTATTATTTAAAGGTGAACGAGACGGAGATGGAGACCATCACGGGCTTGAAGGAGCCACGAGAGGCAGCCAAGCTCATCCATTCGTGGGGCGTTACCGAGGTAATCATCACCCTGGGCAGCGAGGGCTCGCTGATTTATGTGGATGATACCTTCTATGAGATTCCTGCCTACCCTCCTCACGAGGTGGTAGATGCTACAGGATGCGGCGACACCTATTCTGCCGGTTATCTCTACAAGCGATTGCAGGGTGCCAATCCTACCGAAGCAGGCAAGTTTGCCGCCGCCATGTGTACCATCAAACTGGAACATAACGGTCCGTTCAATCGCACTATAGAAGAAGTAGAGCGCATCATCCAATAAATCGCAGCCCCCAAATAAGGAATAAAAAGCTTATTTGGGGGTTGTTTTGTCTTATTTTCCGCTTATTTGTACCGAATACAGGTTCTTCATGAAAGAAAAAGCCAAAATGAACCATTATGAACTTGCGTAGTTTCCCGTTTTTCACTATCTTTGCAAGCAATAAAAATAATAAACTAACAATTTAAAATACGGACAAAATGAAAACAATGAGACAATTAGGATTCCTTGCATGCAGCTTACTCACATTGGCAGCATGCTCATCAGGCAATAGCAGTGACCCTCTTCCATCAACTGGTCAGGAAAACAAAAAGTTGCCTATCAACATCAATACCTCTGTTGATACACGGGTCATCGACAATTCCTTTGAGAAAGGAGACAACATCGGTCTGTTTGTAGTCAACTACAATGCCAATGGTTCTGCCGGCATCCTCAAGGCTTCAGGCAATCATGTGGATAACATGAAATATACCTACAACGGCACATGGACGCCAGCCTCACCTACCTACTGGAAAGACAACACCACCCATGCCGACTTCTATCTGTATTATCCATACACCGGCTCTATAGGTGATGTGAATGCCATGCCTTGGAATGTGAATGCAGACCAGAGCACCAGTGCGAAATATAAGTCTGCCGATCTTCTGATAGGCAAGACCACCAATGTGGCTCCTACCGAAACAGCCGTGAAGATTGATGCGAAGCACGTGATGAGCCAGATGGTTGTTTCTCTGAAACCGGGCAACGGATTTACAGAAGAATCGCTGGGCAAAGCCAAGATCAGTGTCAAGATCAACCGCTTGAAGACCCAGGCTACAGCCAATCTCGTTACCGGCAAGTTAACTGCCAAAGGCAATGATGCCGACCTCACTCCACTGAAGGAAGAAGGCAACAACTACAAGGCACTCATCATTCCACAGGCTGTAGGCGAAGGAAAACTCATCACCGTAAATGTGGATGGCAGAGACTACCAGTTGAAGAAAGCAGCCAACTTTACCGCTTTCGAAGCAGGAAAGAAACATAAGTTTACCGTAACCCTGAGCAAGACCAGCAATGGTGTGAATGTGAACATCACCAAGTGGGAAGACGACGGAATCGACTACGGCGGCACAGCAGAATAAAAAGAGCCCCGTCCTCTCTCTCCGTCATCGATGAAAAGAGTTATCTTCATCAATGAGATGACTCATTATCATCGATGAAATTATTCACTCTAAAACAAAGACAATATGAGAACAATTCATATTTCCAAGCCCACCTTATTATATTATATGGTGGCTTTGGTAGCCATGCTCTTCACAGGCTGTAGCGATGATTTCTTCGGCAGCAGCGAACAGCATGACAGCAACCGCATCCAACTATCGGGCGACATCGACCAACTTGCCGTAACCCGCGTCAACGACAACGGTTTCTGCAATGGCGACGTAATGGGTGTATATATCGTAGATTACGAAGGCAACAACCCTGGCACTCTGAAGGTTAGCGGCAACCGTGGCGACAATGTGCGCCACACCTTCGATGAGCCTAACTATAAGTGGAGTTCTGCCTACGACCTTTATTGGAAAGACAAGCATACCCATATTGATGTGTATGGCTACTATCCTTATGCCAACCCTGAGAGCATCGAGGACTATCAGTTTAAGGTGCAGAAGGACCAGAGCACCACAACGGCAGAGGGTGAGATGGGTGGTTACGAAGCGAGCGATTTCCTCTGGGGAAAGGTGCCCGATGTGGCTCCTACCACCAGTGTAATCCGTTTACCTCTTGCCCACCGCATGTCTAATGCCCGTGTTACCCTGATTCAGGGTTCCGGTTTTGCTGATGGAGAATGGGCGAATACCAAGAAGATTGTCTTGACAGCCAATGTGGCTCGCAAGGCAAGCATCAACCTCTCTACCGGCGAAATCAAGACAGCCGGAAGTGCAGAGAGCACCATGACCATCCCATCTCGTGTCAACGACGAGTGGCGCACCATCGTAGTTCCTCAAACCGTGGCAGCCGGCACAACCCTCTTCAGCATCACCATCGGTGGTGTGCCTTATAAGTTCGCTAAGAACGAGGCACTTACCTATATGGCAGGCAAGATGATGAACTTCGGTATCAAGGTAGATAAACAGGCTGGAAGCGGTGCTTACAAGCTTACTTTGGTAAGCGAAAGCATCACCCCTTGGGAGAATGATCTGGTAAGCCATGATGCAACGGCGAAGGAGTATGTGGTTATCAACTCTACTGCAGGACATCTAAAAGAGGCGATTGCTGCGGCAAATAAGGACTATACCAAGATTAAGAATCTGAAGATTACGGGTGAGATTAATGCCCAGGATTTCTATTTCATGAGAGATAGTATGGAATATCTGGCAGCATTGAATTTGAAAGAAGTGATTATCAGAGGTGGTCAACAGACCTTAACTGGAGGAAGTCCTGGCGATTATCCATATAATGACTACGAAATGCCATACGAAGCTTTATATGGCAAGAAGTCGCTAAACTTAATTGTTCTACCAGACAAATTAACGAAAATTGGCATTGCTGCATTTGGTGGTAACTACTCAGCACCCCTATGGGCATGAGTAATCGTCTTAC
>UMFK01063053.1_pt1 | contig 27982 bp, 20 predicted proteins | sample 1964981 | NCBI WGS metagenome assembly UMFK01 (sample SAMEA4836043, study PRJEB28245) | human gut metagenome | biome: gut microbiome; material: fecal sample | place: Denmark | collected 2008
CTCTTCATGTTTTGGGGACTCTTCATGTTTTTGCAATTTGTTTTTCGAATCTGCAAAATTAACAAACAAGAACACAATAATTACCCCCCCCGTTAATTTTAGTTAATTATGTTGCAAAACATTTTCCCATAGGCTTGGCGTGTTGTCGGTAAGAATAAATGATGCCGAGAATATATCGCAGGGAGGTGCGCAATGTGTTCATACCCGTTCCCTTTTTCACATATCCACCTCTGTGAAACGATTGAAAGTTCGACCGTCTCTTGTAACCTTCCCGAAAAACATCTTTTCAGGGCGCACCCAATATGCCTTCTGTCCATACAAGGCTTGATAAACCACCATGCGCTCCAGCGTCTCTGAATCAAAGGCGGAATGGAAAAACTTATACTTTCCGCCCTTGAAGTGCTGAAAATACCGATATTCTTTTACTGGACAGTCCATAAGCATCTTTTGGGCAAGCGGTGCGTACCATGCCTTCACCTCCTGCTCTGTTGGGGTGTGGCCGCCTGGAAAACGGAACACATTGCTGTAGTGCTCCATAAACAACGGGCAGAAATGGGCGATGCTGTCGTGCTCGCCAAAAAGTCCCCATACGCGGTCTTTGTAATATGGGTTGCAGCAATCAAATTGTATGGCTTCCAATTCGGCAAACTCCTCAATCAACGCCTCGTCAATGACCAGCCGCTGATTGCCGTCCCTTCTCGGTGCCTTGTATTCGTGCTCGCCGACGCGCTGCTTCAAAAATTCGGTCATCTTGAAATGAGGATTGCCAAGCAAGGCCGGTATGCCCACCACAGGGGCAAGCATCTGGGCAAGGAATGCTCCGCAGCTGTTGCCAAGAAGCAAGTCGGGATGCTCCCGGTCGATGATTGAGCGAATCTCCTTCAGTGCCTCCTTGGGATGCAACGGCAGGTCGGGTGTCAGCACAACTGCCGACCCCTCGAAAGCCGCCTCCCGCAACGCCTTTGCCATCGCACAACTTCCCGTGGCAAAAAATCCATGCAGGAACAGTATTTTCTTCTGTATTGTTTCTTTCATTAAATTCTTTTATCTTTCCGTTGGCAGCATATACGGCCGCCTAATCAATCTCGAGACACTGCTTGATGGCGGCGCGGATGGCGGCGGAGTCGGCATTGTCGCGCTGAAGGATGGTGAATATCGATTTGATATATTCATCCTTGTTCTGGCAGCCGCACAGCTGCGCCACGTTGCTCTGCACAAGCATCGTTTTCTGGTTGTAGACACGCAACACGCTGCGGTAGTCGCCCTCCTGGACATAGCGGTTGAAGTCGCGGCACAGTCCCTCATAGATTGCGCGCGGACGTATCTCCTGTCCAAGATGGTCGAGATGGTCCTCAAGGGCGTTGATGTTCTGAAAACGGCGGTCAACGACCACCTCGATGGTGCGTTTCACTTGATGCCGGGTGTGCATCAACGCCTGCTGCCGCAGTTCTGCCTTGAAGAGTTTGAGGATGTTGCCACGCACATGCGAAAAGGCCTTCACATCATCCTTGCCGTGCACTCGCGCCACGGTGCGTATCACCCCCTCAAGCATCATTATATTCTCAATTTCAGCCACATCCGGCACATAAATCTTCTTCTGACGCAGATAGTCAACCTCCTTGGCGTTGCGCCGGTCGCGGTCAACGATGCCGCGCGAGTCAAGATGATGGAAGCCTTGAATGTCGTTAACGGAGCGCACCGTTTCTATCACCTTGTTGCAGCTTCCCATCGGCTTCACCGTGTACTCCGGGAAAATCAGCGAATACAGCCTGAAATCAAGGCTGTGGGTGCTGTCGCCCTCCACAAAAAGCACCGGTTTGCGGCTGCCCATAAGGTCGATTATCAGCTGGTCGCTCAGCGACTCGTGCGGACGGATTATCTCATAGTCCCACGTTTCCGCCTGGATGTTGCATCCTCTCACCCACACCGTGACGTTGTCGGTGCGCGACGTAGGAAACTCGATGTCGTGGGTCATGTAGACAAACGTGCAGTCGGGGCGGTGTCCCTCGATGGTTGTCCAAAGGCTTTGCGTGATGCTGCGGTGCAGGAAAAGCGTAGGCGAGTCAACAAAAATCACGCTGCCCTTCGGAGCATACAGCGTCGCGCCGATATAGAAGAACACGGCTTTCTCGCCCGCCGACAGCTGGCGGGGATTGAAAGCATTGTCGCCAAGACGGTTGGTAAACTTGATTTTACCGCCCGACCTCTGCACATCGTTTTTCGGAAACACTTCCTTCCACAGTTTCACAACGGTATCGATTTTAGTGCGCGGCAACGGAATGTCGGCGGCTGCGCCGATACGGTTCATCTTGTAGGTGAACATATCGTTCATCTCATCGTTGAGCAGCATAAACAGCAGCATCTCAAACTCTGTCTCGGCTACGGGTTTCACAAACTGCACCGACTGCAGCGCCTGCTGATAGAACGTTGTGACCGACTGCGCCTGGATGTCGCCGTCTTTTATCGGATACAAGGCTTTGAGAGCGGAAATTGTGAATGCACGGTTGCCAAGGTCGGCAATCATCCGGTTGACGAAGCGTGTCTTGCCAGAGCCGTTGGCTCCGACCACTGTGATTTGCTGGCGTCCGTTGAGCGACACCGGCTGCTGCCCGTCTATTCGTTTCGGAAGCGTTATGTCCATCGTATTCAGATTTTTGTCAGTGTAAAGTTACGCACTCCTTTTGAGACAAGCAAGAGCTTAAGCATCAAGGGCATGCGACGGTTGGCAGAAATGCTGTTAAATATTATTAATCCACTTGCTTGACAATAAAAATTCAAATAGCTTTGTCATTGGAAATTAAGCCATTTATTATGAATACACAAAGAACAGCTAAAGCAGAAACATCAGACAAAAAGATAAAGAGGATTATGATTTCTGAGAATTGCAATCTTTCAAGCAAATTGTCAGAAATTAGGCATCAGGATTCGACTGAATTGATTGTTTCGATTGTTAACAATGTAACGGTTATGGTTGACAAGGGCATCGTTCTTGATGATTACACACATCTATTAATTGAAGCTGGCAAATTAAACATAGATGTCTCGCTGACGTTAGGGAAGCACAGCGAACTGATTATTTCGCCAGGCTGCATAGTCATAGGAACTGGAAATATTGTCGGCAATTTTTCCCACCTCTCAGCTCCGATAGAGAAAGTGTTTGAAGAAAGCGTCAATGTTACGGGATTTTGGACAAACGACCGCGTCTACCCACAGTGGTTTGGAGCTGAAGCCTACGACTGTGAAACGCCAGAGCTGCCGACTGGGCAGGAACACTCCGATAGCTCAGAGGCAATCGAGCGTGCCGCCAAGATGACGTGTTGCGGTGAAGTTTTTCTGCCAAGAGGCGTGTATTTCCTTGACAAGCCAATAAACTTGAGTTGTGACGTGACAATAGCTGGAGAAACTGGCATCTACAAAGATGATGTCAACGGAACTATTTTAATTGCTAAAATGGATTATGACGCTATACAATGGTCCACATCGTCAGATAATAAAAATCAAGAGGAGGAAATTAAAGAGGAAGATATGCGCTATGGCAATTATCTGTTTCACATAAATATTAAATGGGGAAAACAGCCAAAAGAGCGTAAAGACTGGAATTCCCCAACATGGGAACTGGGCTTCACACAAATGTGCACGACGATAAAGAATTTGAGAATTATCAATAGAACGGCTCCACAAGACGAACCCATCGACAGATTGCCGGCGTGTGTGCTTACGGGAGCTCCTTCCGCCTTCGACAATGTGATTTTCAATGATTTTTGTCAAGCCGTGCGCTATGTTGACGAATATATTGACAACAAGCGAGTGACCAACTGCACGTTCTATTGCGACCCGCCACTATATGTGGGAAATTTGCAATTTTTCGCTTTCAACCTCGGGTTCCTTGGCGATGGAGTGCTGTTTGAGCATAATGCCGTTCACGAAGGCAAGTACAACAAAGGGCTGCGTCTTAACCACTGCGGTGGAGCAAGCGTCAATTCAAACATTCTGAACGCAGACGTGCTTATAAACAAGAGTATGGCAGTTGACCTCTCTTCCAACCATATGGAAGGAAATAAGACCGTAGAAATTAAAAGTTCCCAAGTTGCGCTTCGAAGCAATTACATATGGATAGGCAATCAACCGGCAGTAAGGATTTATTCCGACAGCTATGGCAATAAATCTGTTGTCACGATGGACGGCAATGTGTTTCTGTTCAAAGATACAATAACCGACAGTTCAAAGGATGAGTCTCTGTTTGTCTGCGATGCGGAGATTGCCATTGATGAATTTTCAATCCTGAACATCAGCAACTGCTATCGATATCGGAGTGGACAGAATTTTGGCGACACTCGGACATTTGGAGTACAGGTTTACAAAATCAAAAATAACTCGTTATTTTCGGAACTTGAAGAGTTCAACAATTATTCCTATGCCCTATCGCAATCGTCATGCATTTGTGGAGGCTTTGCCGTGATTGGAGCTCCATTCGCCACAGCCGTCTCTGACTGCCAAATTGATCCGATTGCGATGCTTAACGGAGATGTTAAATGGATAGGAGAAACAGGTGAATATTCATATTCAGCTCAAGTCCTTCTCGACAAAAAGCGTGGCATTGGGCTGTCGTCTGTCGACTTTAATTGGTGGGTAAATGATGATGGCGGGCATACAGCTTCATCGGCTACAGTCGAAAAGTACGAAAAAAAAGATAACGATAAAGATGAAGATGAAGATAATGGTAGGGGAGTGCTGATAAGTCTTGGCAAAGCAACAGGGAAATATCTGTTGCGACTGTTCCGCATCAGGCTTGACAAAACAGAATACAAATATGTCGACATACCGATTTGTGATTCCCAATACATTTACGACAATGGAGTGTCGGTGAATGGATTTGGATGGAAGAACAGCGATGAAAAGGGAAGCGTAATAATCACGAATCCTCAGATTAAACGATTCGAGATTCGACAGAACAATGTCAACGTAGTGATTGTTGGAAGAATAACCCCCGACACGGATAGTTGGGAAGATGGCGATGTAATATATATTCCTGCCACAAGTTCAATAAAAATAGTTAACCATTAAAACCAAGGATATGAAACGAAATGCATTTTTATCAGTATTAGCATTGTTGTTGGTCACTGTTACAGGTGCATACGCCAAAACAGTTTCAGTACATGTCACAGAGCCAGGCACGTTTGCCGAGGAATTGGCAAAGCAATGCGATTGGACTACAGTCGACACCCTTACCGTAAGTGGACCGATCAATGCCGATGATGTTCGGCAAATAAGGAAAATGGCGAATGGCATGGATGCCATTTGGCATCCAATAGATCACGAACACCAGAATGGTCCATATCTCGTTGTAAGCCGTATTAGCAACAGAGACGGCAAGTTGGTCAGGGTAGACCTTACTGACGCCACATTTACCGCGAATTTTGAAAAATTCATTTTTTACTATAACGATGCAAAGGAAATCATTTTGCCAAAGCAGTATAAAACCAGGTCTGTGAAATTTGCCAATCAAGCATTTTATAATTCTAAGATAGAGACGATTGGCAATTTTCCAGAGAATGTGTTTTGCATAGGAGATAGTGCCTTCTTAGACTGTAAGAATTTGAAAGGGTTGGACTGGAAGAACGTTGCAACCATCGGAATTCGAGCTTTTCGTGGGTCAAGTATGAAATTTGAGAAATTTCCCGAAAATCTGACACGAATTGAGAAATATGCATTCTATGGAACAAAGAATGTCATTAGTGCGCCATTTCCTGCCAGTCTGACATATATTGGAGACTATGCTTTCTGGGGTTGCACACTGCCACCAGAAATAAATTTGACAGACGTGAATGTAGGATCTAAAACGTGTTTTTGTGGTACGAATGGTGTAAAATCAATAACACTGACATATACTCCAAATTTCGATGACAGCCATCTACCTAAAGCACAAAGTTTTGAACACATGAAAGAGTTGGAGACAGTGAAGATTACAACAGACTTTTTTTTACAAGCTAATTTCAAAGAATGTTCCAATTTAAAGAATGTGCACATACCCAACTTGGGAAATATCGATGACTGCAATTTGGTGAATGAAGTACATTTTGATCATTCTGATTATAGCACCGGATATTATAATTATGTTCTGAATTTTTCTAGGTTATTAAAAGTTGATAGAAGATATTATGGACCTGACTATGCCTCAACGACATACGGACTGGCGACCATGGACGGAGCCTTATATCGTTTTGTCGGCTCAAATCAATTGTCGAGATTGTTAATGCTGCCTTCCGGAACTACGTCATATACATCTCCTTCAAGATGTTACTATATCAACAACAACGCATTCCAACATTGTGGAGGCCTTGAATATCTAAAATTGACAGAGGCCCAAATTAGCAACACCGCACTGAACGAGTATTTAAGAAACACAAAAATTGAGATTCCAGATGACAATCCATACCTTAGAAAAGGAGAGAATGGCTTTATATATAGCTTTAGATATAATTACGAGAAACAGGAATGTATTATGTTTGCAACCTCTGATGTCCAATCATCCAGAACATTGGTGGTCGACGCTCCAATTTTTGATAAAAACAGTCTGTTGCTTGAATATCCGGAATTGACCAAAGTAGTTATCAAACAAGATGTAAACGACGTAACATATCTATTTCCAAATGCGATAAACTTAAAGCGAATAGAGTTTGAGTCAACGACGCCTCCAGATGTTAATGATTTAGACAATACTCTTGCCGAAATGCAGAAACACGCTTATGATGACGACTACTTCATCATCGTGCCCAAAGGCTCGGAGATGAATTATATGAACCATCCGTTCTGGTACAGATTCCTTGTTAAGAGTTCCGACAGCGTGGCGGACATTTCGTCAGATGAAATGAAAGTGACGGTTGACGGCCGCATGGTTAGAATTGCTGGAATTGATGAAAAAGAGAGTGTTGAAGTGGTTAATGCATGCGGACAAATTGTGTATTCGGGTGCTGATCACGAAATCGCGATGCCTTCGGCTGGGATTTACATTGTACGTGCCAGCTCTCATGTCCGCAAAGTGATTGTCAGATAGCGGAGTCCTATAGCTCTTGGATAAGAATGCTCCGACCAAACAAACAATTTAAATGACCTACCAAAATATTTCAGCCACGACATGGAAAGGGAAAAGGGTGATGGCAACCACTGCGTTGAGCGTGATGAGAAGCACGGTGCGGTCGGTGCGTTTCATCGCCGCCTCAATGTTGCCGGCGCGCAGCATGCGGCGTGCAGTAACGGCTGAGCGTATCGACAGCCACGACAGCGGAAGCAACAGATAGAAAAACGGACTGCCGAGCAGCGAGAGCGGCGCGAACACATTGAAAAACGACAAAGCGATGATTACCGTCGTGACAACAGCGGCACGCAGATGCGTGGGGCAATGGCGCACGGCGTCATCAGCCGCCCTATGCTTCTCAACGACCTTTACACCAAAGATTTGCGCGAACTCAGGCACGAGTCTTGCCTCTGTCCATTGCGGCAGCCCTTGGCGCCACACCTTCGTTTCCGCCGCAAGTCCATGCGCGGTCAATTCCTCAAGACTGAACGGGCCTTCGCTATTTCCGTCCTTTATCATCCAATACTTCATACGGCAAAGTTACTGATTTTCCTCAAAAGAATCATCGTTCAGAGCATCTTTTCAAGGATGTCGAGAGCGTGGAGCATATCGGCATGAAACGTGGCGTGCGAACGCAGAAAGTCTGTGCGGCCGTCTGCCAGCAAGGAATACAGCTCAGGATTCATGTCGTCGGCAAACGAGGAAATGGCATACTCGATGTCGTCGCGCTGCCAGTCCATTGTCGAATGGGCATAGACACGCTCCTTCTGGTGCAGGAAGCAATAGGCGGTCTCGATACCGGCGCGCGTAATCATCGGTCGTAACCCTCCGGACGCATTTGACGCTGCTCCACGCTGTAGACGTAGCCATGGCTGAGAAGATACGCCTTCAGCTGCTCCGGGTCGCGGTTGTAGGCATAGCAGATCTGTTCGAGCGAGTCAAACTCCTCGTCGCGCAGCAGCATATTGATTGTTGACACAAGTATTGCGGGGTCGGTTGGCAGATAGTCCATATTCTTGTCGTTTTTTTCACTCCATCAGCGGTGCCTCCACAGCATCGTCGCTCTGCTCCTGAAGGAAGAGGAAGTAGTCGGAGAACGAGCGTCCCTCCTTGAGCAGCAGGTCGAAATTCTTTTCACTGATAAACACAGGGCGCACCTGACGCGGAATGACAACCTGACGGTCGGCAAACAGTTGACGGCTGTAGTCCTCAAGGTCGGCGTAGCTGGTGAATCCCTTGATTATGATTATTCCGAGTTGTCCATACGTCTGACGGTCGATGTCGAAATCGCGCACAGCATAGTTCGAGAAGTTGTGGCGTGCCACGTCGAAGAGCAGACGGTTTGACGACACGCTGTCGACAGGATACGTGAGCAGACAGATGTGCGGACCCTCGCGCGACGTGTCAAACGGCGTATACTCCGTCGTGGAGTTGACCGCCGCAGTGTCGTTTGTGAGCCGTATCGACCAAATCATGCCACGCACGTTGCCTCCGGCTCCCGAATTCGGTTTTCTGCCTTTGGCAAGATCCTTCAGAATCGACAAGGCTAGCGGTGTGATGTCGGTGTCGGGATAGCGCACAAGCAATTCCTTGAGCGTTTCCTGGAAACGGTCGTATTTCTTCTCCGAGAGGTAGGAGAGTGCGTCGAGAAGCATGAACTTAGGCATAATTTTCGACAACGGATATCGGTTCATAATCCCCTGATACCCCTCATGCACCGCTGCGTTGCGGTTTGCAAGATAGTCGGCATACGTCTTCTCATACATCCGCTCCTGCTCGCTCTCCATGTTGCGCAAGTTTTCGATATAATTCGGGTCGGCGAGAGCCATACCATATTTCGTGTCGGCAAAGTCGGCAAGAATCTTCTGCCGGCATGTCTCTGCCTTGTCGGCATATCCGTAGCGCACATACATCAGATACATATTATAATATATGTCAAGGCGATACACATTGTCGGGATAGCGGGTCAGCAGCTCGTTGAACGCGGCTTCGGCGGCATTCACATCCTCAAGTTTGTCCTTCAGGATTATGCCCATATTAAACAGTCCCTCCTGCACGATGTTGTGAGAGTTCTGTATTTCCTCCTCCGTTTTTGGAATCTGCACCAGATAGTATTCCGGGAAGTGCGGATCCTGCTCATGCGCCAGCTGCTCCTCGTTTTTCTTACGGGCGGCAATCTCCTCGTCGCTTAGCGGATTGCCGAGCGAGTCGACCATCTCTTTCTGCTTGTCGTCGTCGCCATAGTCCGCCTCCGAATTGAAGTCGCCGACAGAGAATGTGGTCTTGTTGGCGCGACGCCAGTCGTCTTCCAGCTTACGGCTGCCCCAGCGGCGCTGAAACTCCGTCTTGCCGGCATTTTTAGTGGCAGTGTTGTAGAAATACCACGACTTGTCGGTGTTGAGCGTATAGTTCTGTGTGTTGCTCTTCAACTGGCTTCCGGCAGCGTCGGGCCGCGACGCAAGCGCCTGCAGCGCAGCCTCCTCAGCAGCTTTTTTCTCTTTGTCTTTCAACTCTTTTACCAATCGGTCAGCCACCTTCTTCTGCTCCTCCGGCGACAGTTTTGAAAGCGCCAGCAACGAATCCTGCAGCGTGACATTCTGCGAGTAGACAGCCAGTTCGTCGAGCACGTCGCTGCGCTTCTTCAGCATCGCATAATTCTGATAGTCCTCCGGCAGCTGCGCCACGCCCTCAGAATAGCAAGGCTGCGCCTTGTCATATTCATAGCGGTCGAAATAGAGTCCGCCGAGCGTAATCTGGTTTATAGCCTTGTCGATGCCGTTGCGCGTGCTTTTCTCATTGGCAAGCACATAGTTTTTTATGGCGTTTGCCGTGTCGCGGCGCGACAGGTAGAGATTGCCTATGGCATAGTATATCTGGTCGAGGTATTCTTTGTTGCGGTCCAACCGCGCCATGCGCTGCAACGACCTTACCTCTGAATTGATGTTCTGTCCGGTGTAGACCTCGCTCTGCTTGATGCGGGCGTTGAACTGCGTGCGGTAGGTGGCGCTCGACGCTCCAGCCACCGACTTGAACATACGGTAGGCGGCTGCCTTGTCACCGTTGGCCTCATAAACCTGACCGAGCAAAAATGCCAGACGCGTCTTCTGTGCGCCGCCAGTGTCTTTGTACGCAGCAAGCAGCACAGGCGCCGCCTTGTCGTATTGGCGCGTCTTCACGAGGAAGTCGGCATAAGCCGTGTTGTACATCGTGCGCAGCCGCTTGTTCACAAGCTCGTCCTGCTTCAGCCGCGACAACACGTTCTCAGCCTCGTTTGTCCATCCCAGCGCGCAGTAGCTGCGCAACTGCCATATCTTCGCCTCTGTGACGAGTTTCGGAAGCCACGGGAAATAGCGCTCCACATACATAAACGTAGCCGCCGCCGCGGAGAAGTCGCCTTTCAGATACTGCGCCTCGCCCATAAGCCGCCACGCATTGTGGAGAAACGGGTTGTACTCGTTACGCTTCAGATAATCGCGATATTTCGGGTCGCGCATCTTGCTGCGGTCCTTCTTCGGTTTCTTCTGGATGGAATGGAGGGCGATGGCTTTCTGCATCTTCTCGATTGTGCGGTCGAAACTCACCGACGGATGCGTGGCTTTGTCGTCGGCAAACGACTCGGCGGGATGCACATAGACGAAGTCGGAATAGTCGTCCTCATATTCCTCCTCCATCTTCTTCAACTGTTCCTTATAGTGCTGCTCTCCGTTGAAATAAACGTTGTAGCGGGTGGTGAACGACTGCATAAAACGGGAGCCGGCGGTGTTTTTCTTCGTGCTGCACGACAGCAACACGGAGCACAACACTGCCACCACAACCGTCAAATATGTCGCCGTCCGGCACTTCATACATAATATTAACGCTCGCGCACGCTTTTTATTTCAGTGCGGCATTTAAAAAAATCGCCCCACCACCGCCGATTTTCCCAACTGTATATTTGCGCAATAAAAATTAATATCTAATTTTGTGAAACTAATAACAAACAAAACTATTATCATTTAATCTTAAAGATATGGCTTTTCCTTTTATTACCGCAGAACAGGCGGCTGAATTGGTGAACAACGGCGACAATGTCGGTTTCTCTGGTTTCACCGCTGCCGGCACGCCTAAATTTGTCGCTCCTGCAATCGCAGCTAAAGCGAAAAAAGAACACGAAGCCGGACGTCCGTTCAAAATCAACGTATTTACAGGTGCTTCGACCAATGACTACATCGACGGCGAACTTGCACGTGCCGATGCCGTGAATTTCCGCACGCCGTATCAGTCATGCAAAGACACCCGCGCACGCCTCAACGCTCACGAAATCAACTATTGCGACATGCACCTCTCTCAGCTCGCGCAGAACCTCCGCTACGGATTCTTCGGCAAGATGGACATGGTGGTAATCGAGGCTGGCGACGTGACCGACGACGGCGAAATTCTGCTCGGTCCTGGTGTGGGCAACATCCCTTCGCTCGCTCACCTTGCCGACAAGATTGTAATTGAGCTCAATGAGCATATCCCAGCTGAAATCCGCGGTCTGCACGACATCTACATGCCGCTCGACCCGCCTTACCGCCGCGAGATTCCTATCTATAAGCCAAGCGACCGCATCGGTTCTCCGGTGCTGAAAGTCGACCCGTCGAAAATCGTGGGTATCGTAAAAACCTACAACACTGACAAGGTGCACGGCTTCTCGCCTATCGACGAGACAACAATGCGCATCGGTGCAAACGTTTGCAAATTCCTCATCGGCGAGCTCCGTGCCGGACGCATCCCTAAAGAGTTCTTGCCGTTGCAGTCGGGTGTGGGCAACATTGCCAACGCCGTGCTCCACGGCTTAGAGGAAAGCCCGGAAATCCCTCAATTCGATATGTACACCGAAGTGATTCAAGACGCCGTGCTCGACCTTATGGAGAAAGGCAAATGTCGTTTCAGCAGCACATGCTCGCTCACATTCTCCGACGAGACGATGGACCGATTCTTCAAAAACGTTGATTTCTTCCGCGACAAGGTGCTTATCCGTCCGGGCGAAATCTCAAACAACCCTGAGATTATCCGTCGACTTGGCGTGATTTCTATGAACACTGCTCTCGAAGCCGACATCTTCGGCAACGTCAACTCAACCCACGTGGTGGGCACCAAGATGATGAACGGTATCGGCGGCTCAGGCGACTTCACTCGCAACGCCTATATCTCTATCTTCAGCTGCCCGTCAATCACAAAAGAGGGCAAAATCAGCAACATCGTGCCGATGGTGTCACACCTCGACCACAGCGAGCACTCTGTGGCTGTGCTCATCACCGACCAGGGTATCGCCGACCTCCGCGGAAAGGATCCGTTGCAGCGCGCCGAACTCATCATCGAGAACTGCGCACACCCGGCCTACCGTCCGTTGCTCCGCGACTACTTGAAGCTGAGCAAAGGCGGACACACGCCTCACACCCTCAAGGCTGCCTTCGCATTCCACGAAGAGTTTAACGCTTCGGGTGACATGCAGAAGACCGACTTCTCGAAATTTGCATAATAAACTACGCATAAACACCATCTAAAAGGGGTTGCCGAAACCATACGGCGACCCCTTTTTCATATATTTAGGTGTGAAATCAGTTGCATTGTGGTTTTTTTTGTCTAATTTTGCGGCGCAAAAACAAGAGAGAATTATTGATATGCCGAAAAATTTAGTAATTGTCGAGTCACCTGCAAAGGCTAAGACAATCGAAAAGTTTCTGGGAGACGACTACAAAGTAATGTCAAGTTATGGCCACATCCGCGACCTTCAAAAGAAGGATTTCAGCATCGACGTGGAGCACGACTACAAACCCATATATGAAATCCCTGCCGACAAGAAGGAACTTGTGAAGCAGTTGAAGGCTGAAGCGAAAAAGGCAGACACGGTCTGGCTCGCTTCCGATGAGGACCGCGAGGGAGAAGCCATCGCTTGGCACCTGTACGAGGTGCTCGGTCTGACGCCGGAAAAGACAAAACGCATCGTATTTCACGAAATCACCAAAAGCGCAATCCTTCACGCCATCGAGACGCCGCGCGGCATCGACATCGACCGTGTGAACGCCCAGCAGGCGCGCCGTGTGCTCGACCGCATCGTGGGCTTCGAACTGTCGCCTGTGCTTTGGAAAAAAATCAAACCGGCTCTCTCCGCCGGACGCGTGCAGAGCGTGGCGGTAAGACTGATTGTGGAACGCGAGAAGGAAATCAAGAATTTCAAGGCTGAGGAATACTACCGTGTGGTGGCTTTGCTCCACACCGACAATGCGGCGCAGCCTATTCGCGCTGAGCTCAACAAGCGTCTGCCAAGCAAAGAGGCGGCAATGGAGTTTCTCGAATCATGCAAGAACGCAACGTTCAGCATCAGCGACCTGACAGTGAAACCGCTGAAGAAGTCGCCGGCAGCCCCATTCACCACGTCGACGCTGCAGCAGGAGGCTTCACGCAAACTGGGATTCACCGTGTCGCAGACAATGATGGTGGCTCAGCGCCTCTACGAATCCGGACATATCACTTACATGCGTACCGACAGTGTCAACCTGTCGTCGCTTGCTCTCGGCACTATCAAGGAAGAAATCGCAACTACGCTCGGCGACAAATACTACAAGGCGCGCAACTACCACACCACGGCAAAGGGCGCACAGGAGGCTCACGAGGCTATCCGCCCTACATACATCTCACACCACGAAATCTCGGGGACGGCGCAGGAGAAACGCCTCTACGACCTTATTTGGAAGCGCACCATCGCCACTCAGATGGCTGATGCCGAACTGGAGAAAACCACCGCAGAAATCAGCATCGGCGGACGCCAGGAAAAGTTTGTGGCTACGGGCGAGGTTATCAAATTCGACGGTTTCCTGCACGTATACATGGAATCAACCGACGATGAATCAAACGACGCGGAGTCGGACACTCGTCTGCCTGAACTGAAAAAGGGCGAGACTATCGCGCTCGATGAAATCGACGCCACACAGCGCTACACGCAGCAGCCGCCACGCTACTCCGAGGCGATGCTCGTAAAGAAACTCGAGGAACTGGGCATCGGACGTCCTTCAACCTACGCTCCGACAATCTCTACTATACAGAACCGCGACTACGTGGAAAAAGGCGAGAAAACCGGAACAAAACACGACATCTGCCTGCTCGAGCTGAAAAACGGCAAAATCAAAGAAACGAAGAAGGAAGAGTCGTACGGCAACGAGAAAAACAAGCTCATCCCGACCGACGTGGGTATGGTGGTCAACGATTTCCTTATGGAATATTTCCCCGACATCATGGACTACAACTTCACTGCCAACGTGGAGGAGAAATTCGACCATATCGCTGAAGGTCAGACAAAATGGAACGATGAGATTGCCAATTTCTATAAACTGTTCCACCCGGAAGTGGAAAAAATTTCCAACCTGCGCCTCGAGCACAAGGTGGGAGAACGCGTGCTCGGCACCGACCCGAAAACAGGCAAAGAGGTGTCGGTGAAAATCGGACGTTTCGGACCGCTCGTGCAGCTCGGATCGACCGACAGCGAGGAGAAACCGCAATTTGCATCGCTGCAGAAGGGACAGTCGGTAAGCGACATAACACTCGAGGAGGCTCTAAAGCTATTCGAGCTGCCACGCACTCTCGGAGACTACGAGGGCGAGACCGTGACGGTGGCTATCGGACGCTTCGGCCCATACGTGAAACACGGCAAAATGTTTGTCTCGGTGCCTAAGACGCTATCACCGCAAACAATCACCCTCGACGAGGCGGTCGAGCTGATCAAGAACAAAGCCGAAGCAGAGAAAAAACGTCTGGTAAAAACATTCGACGAGGAGCCGGAGATGGAAATCCTCAACGGTCCTTACGGAGTCTATATCTCATACAAAAAGAAGAACTACAAAATTCCGAAGGACAAGGATGCGGCGGCTCTCTCGCTCGATGATTGCCGCGCAATTATCGAAGAGGCGGCAAACGCGCCTAAAAAGCCGCGCCGCACCGTGCGCCGCACTACAAAAAAATCATAATCGCGATGACTCCAACATACATCCATCTTGAGTCGATACGCTCCACCAACACCTATCTGGCGCAAAACGCCGAAGGTGCTGTCCACGGCACCGTTGTCTACGCCGACTGCCAAACCGCAGGACGCGGACAGCGGGGCAACTCGTGGGAAAGCGCCGACTTCAAAAACATCACGATGTCGATGTTGCTACGCCCGGCAAACGTGAAGCCAAGCTGCCAGTTCTGGCTGTCGGAAGCGGTGGCGCTTGCTGTGGTGCACACCCTTGACCACTACATCGACAACGGCGTAAGCATAAAATGGCCTAACGACATTTACTGGAACGACCGCAAAATCTGCGGAATCCTCGTGGAACACTCGCTGTCAGGCGGAAAAATCGACCACACGATAGCGGGCATCGGACTCAACATCAACCAAGAGAAATTCCTGTCTGACGCGCCCAACCCCGTGTCACTACGCCAAATCATCGGCTGCGACACCCCGCTGCCCGATGTGCTGCACCATCTTTCCGAAGAGCTGCTGCGCCTTGCCGACTCGCTGCCCGACAACGCCGAGTCGCTGCACGCCGAGTTTCTCAGCCGCCTATACCGCCGCAACGGGTTGCACACCTACCGCAACGTTGCCGACCGGACGGCTGACCATCTCGCAGCCGGCGAAGAGTTCTGCGCCGAAATTGCCGACGTGGCTCCCGACGGCATCCTGACCCTCGCCCGCCCCGACGGCTCCCGCCCTCGCTTCGCTTTCAAAGAAGTAGAATTTGTAATCGGGAAATAACGGGTCTACACAAATATACGGCGGCACGTGCCGAAGGCACGTCACTTTTCGGTAACCCGGTACGCGACGCAGGAGCGTGCCGGGACTGTGCATCTCCAAGCCGTTAGCGTGCCGGAGGTACGCCACTGCGCTATTTATTGTTGAGAAATTTGTATTGGCAACAAGATGTGGTATCTTTACCAAAAAATGCGATGAGTTACACAAATTTACTTTATCATATTATTTTTCGCACAAAAGACAGCTTGAAGACTATCAATTTAGTTAATGCCCCATTACTGTACAACTACATTTTCGGCATCTGTCGAAATAAGAACTGCAAACTATACCGAATCGGCGGCGTAACCGACCATATACATATCTTCGCCGGACTTCCACCGACACTGTGTGTCTCAGATTTCGTAAAACTAATCAAGACGGAGTCAAACAAATTCATGAAAAACCATCGCACCGAATTTCCTAAGTTTGGAGGATGGGGTACAGGATACTGTGCATTGACATATAGCAGCCGTGACCGGGAGATGATAATTAATTACATCAAGCAACAACCAGAACATCATCTTGGCCTCGGATATGCGGATGAATTACGTGCGCTACTTGAAGAGAACGACGTTTCCTATAATTGGGATTACTTCGACAAAGACTGAACATTTGCACGTGAAGCAGTAGCGTACCTCCGGCACGCTGGTTGGTGTAGAGATGCCCTCTGTCCCCGGCACGCTCCTGCGTCGCGTACCGGGTTACGCGGGAATGTCGTGCCTCCGGCACGATCTCTTCGGATACACTCTCGCGCAGCCCATTGGCTAAGGCGGTACGTGCCGAAGGCTCTGTCTCATCGGATATCCTCTCGCACAGCCACTGGCTAAGGTGCAATCTCATCGGATATCCTCTCGCGCAGCCCATTGGCTAAGGCGGTACGTGCCGGAGGCTCTGTCTCATCGGATATCCTCTCGCACAGCCCATTGGCTGAGGCGGTACGTGCCGGAGGCACGTCACTTTTCGGTAACCCGGCACGCTCCTGCGTCGCGTACCGGGACTGTGCATCTCCAGCCGTCAGCGTGCCGGAGGTACGCCACTACCCACGATTATTTAGAAATAAAAAAGTTCCGCAAGCGATGCTTACGGAACTTTTTGCGCTTCAAGATGGACTTGAACCAACGACCCCCTGATTAACAGTCAGGTGCTCTAACCAACTGAGCTATTGAAGCTTTAAAATTTGCGCTTCAGGATGGGCTTGAACCAACGACCCCCTGATTAACAGTCAGGTGCTCTAACCAACTGAGCTACTGAAGCGGGTTGCTTTTTTGTTTTAGCGTTGCAAAAGTACGACTAAGTTTTTAATTGTGCAATTTTTCAAGCGCAAATTTTCAATATTTTTTTGTCATCCTATCATTTCGTGCGTTTTACCAGCCTCGAACTGTCTGAAAAGCAGTAATATTGTCCAGGCAATACTTATCTGAACGCAAAAAATTTGTTGAGCAGAAAGTTGGTGGCACCAAACGGGAAAAGTCCGACGAAGTTGGCGAGGTCCTTGTTGACACCCACCCACTGCACGAGCACAGCGACGACTCCGAGCTGCACAAGGTAGGCTATGCCGTAGGCGGCAAGAAACATCAACGCCTGGCGCCCCATGCGTCCTTCCGTGGAGCGGAACACCCAAATGCGGTTCCAATAGAAGTTGTTGACAAGCGCCAGCACGTATGCCACAATGTTGGCTACATAGAAATTGATACTGAAAAGATGCATCAGCAACCAGCTGACTGCCATTATTATCAGAAAATTGGCGGTGCCCACAATGGCAAACCGTATTATTTCTCCATAACTTTTTCTCATATTGTGGTGACTGCGGCCTTGCGGCGGAATTTACGGATTTGATAAACAAACATTACAACCGCAGCTACGGTGGCAAGGAAGTCGCTCACCGGCATACTTGTCCACACCCCGTCGACGCCCATCCACACGGGCAGCAATGCCAGTCCGGGCAGCAGAAACAACAGCTGGCGCGACAGCGACAGGAAGATGGCTATAAACGCCTTGCCTATCGACTGGAAGAATTGGCAGATGATTATCTGCGCGCCAACTACAGGAAATGAGAGCATACTGATGCTCAACGCCTTGGACGCCTGTTCAACGAGCAGCGCGCTGTCGGTGAACATCCCGACAAGCATTCCCGGGAAAAACACTGCAAGGACGAATCCCAGCGTTGTCATCGTGCATCCGGCGGCGATGCCGAGCTGCACGCTGCGGCGGGCGCGGTCAACGAGTCCGGCGCCGAAATTGTAGCCCGTAATCGGCTGCATGCCCTGCGCTATGCCCATCACAATCATCACGAAGAGCATCTGCACGCGGTTGATGATGCCGAAAGCGCCCACACTGTAGTCGTCGCCGTGCGAAAGAAGTTGGTAGTTGATGAAAATCACTATGCAGCAGGCACACACGTTCATAATAAACGGCGACATTCCGATGCTGAAAATCTGCTTCACTATGCGCTTGCGCAGCTTCAGCGTGGAGCGGTGGAAACGGATATACGTTTTTTTGTCAAGAAAATGGTGCAGCACCCACACCAGCGCCACCGACTGCGACAACAACGTGGCGAAAGCCGCGCCACGGATACCCCAGTCAAATACGAAAATGAATATCGGAGCAAGCACAAGGTTGCACCCCACGGAAAGCATCGACGAGAGCATAGCCTTCTTCGGATAGCCCGTGGCACGCATCACGTTGTTAAGGCCTATCATCATATACGAAACTGGCGTGCCGAGAAGAATCACCTGCATAAAGTCGCGGGCATAGGGGAGCGTTGCCGCGCTGGCACCGAAGAAACGGAGTATCGGGTCGAGAAACAAGAATGTGACTCCGCCATAAAATGCCGCATTGACCACACAAAGAATCACGACATTGCCGAGAATGTCCTCCGCCCCCTTGCGGTCGCGCTGACCAAGGCGTATCGATGAAATCGTAGCACCGCCAACCCCGACAAGCGTACAGAAGGCGATAAGCAGGTTCATCAGCGGAAATGTGATGGCAAGGCCGGAAATGGCAAGCGGACCGACGCCGTGACCGATGAATATGCTGTCGATGATGTTGTAGAGCGACGTCAGCGTCATTCCGATAATCGACGGCAATGAGTACTGAACGAGCAGTTTGCCGATAGGCGCCGTGCCCAGAATATGTGGGTTGTTGTTATCCATACGTTGTTTTAACCTGACAATCTTTTTTTTCGGCTGCAAAGTTACGAAAAATCGGCCGTCTACCAATCAATCCCACCAGTTTTGATTCGCGCGTGGAACAGCGTCGTGCCTCCGGCACGACGCTACACACGATTATTGTGTTTTCTTACCGTAACAAGTCCTTGTATTTCTCGCCGTTACAACTGACGGTCAGGATTGTGGCCGTAATGATGGCGGCAAGGATTGTGTCGGTGGGGAGGCTGTCGGTAAGCGCCACAGCAAGCACATCGTAGATCATCGCGCCAAGCAGCAGCAGGACAACTCCCATACGCCGCCATAGCAGCAACAGTGCGCATCCGCCCAACGACACCGCATTAAGGAAGCTAAGCATCTGAGGCACATGCGGAAATGCTTCCGTAGGATGAATGCCGAGGATGGTGCGTATCAAGCCGGCTCCGGCAAAGAAATTACCCACGGCACTGAGAGCGTAGACCACAACGCCAAACACCAGCAACCCGAGCACTACAGCATCGTGCTTCTTTCCGGCAGGCATCTCGTCAGCCTGACGCGCCACGCCCACTTTCTCCTCCACAGCATCGTTATCAGCACTGATGCGGCTCTCCACCGCCTCGCGCTGCTCCTGGTCGCGCTGCTCGGCAGCAGCCACCGCCTCGTCGAGCCGGCGGAAGAAGTCCATAAAGTCTATACCGTTGACAAAGCAGAACTCCTCAACGGTCAGTTGGTCGTCGACCGTCGCGGCAGCCTCCTTGAAAATCGACGCCAATGCCGGGTGTTTAAGCACAAGACGCTCTATCTTGGTTTTCGGGTCAAAATTAGCCATAATCGTCGTGTATATACGGCAAAGTTAGTTTTTCTTATCCCTTCGTGCAAAAAATATGTCGCTAAAAACACAACGTTCTGCTCCGCACAACGTCTTTTTATGCGTTGTTTTTTGTTTCCACGGGATAATCGTAGTACCTTTGCAGTGAAATTTGGTTAAAGATTGTGGATAAAGGTTTCCTGGTCTTAATGTTTTAGGTATAAAAATACAAGTTTTTATTTTATGGATTTTCTCAAGAAGGTTAGCTTTCAGCCTAAGTTGATCACTTCGCTGAAAGGCTACAATATGGCACGTTTCAAAGACGATGTCATTGCGGGTATCGTTGTCGGCATCGTGGCTCTGCCTCTTGCCGTGGCATTCGGTATAGCGTCGGGCGTAACGCCGACCGTCGGACTCATCACTGCCGTAATCGGAGGTTTTCTGGTCTCGGCTCTCGGAGGCTGCTCTGTGCAGATTGGCGGACCTACGGGCGCATTTATCGTTATCATCTACGGCATCATCCAGCAGTTCGGACTCACCGGACTCGCTATAGCCACTGTGCTTGCCGGACTGATACTCGTGGCGCTTGGACTGTTCCGACTCGGCACGGTGATTAAATTTATCCCTTATCCAATCGTCATCGGCTTCACTTCAGGTATCGCCGTGACAATCTTCTCAACACAGATAACCGACTTCTTCGGACTTCAGACAGGCGCGTTGCCAGCCGATTTCATCTCGAAATGGGGCGTATACATGACTCATTTCGGCACGACACACCTGCCTACGCTAATCGTGGGCATCGTATCGCTGGCAATAATCATTGCCGCGCCCTACGTGTCGAAGCGTCTGCCCGGCGCGCTGCTCGCCATAATTGTGGTGACAGCCGCGGTGTGGGCCATGCACGAATACTGCGGACTTGAGGGCGTGGAAACAATCGGCGACCGTTTCCACAACCTGTCGGGCACAATCCCGTCGCCACACTCCATCGACATCAACATTGCCACCATCAACGCCCTTCTGCCGTCGGCATTCACCATCGCGATGCTCGGCGCCATAGAGTCGCTGCTGTCTGCCACCGTCGCAGACGGCGCAACAGGGTCAAACACCGACTGCAACACCGAGCTAATCGGCCAGGGTGTGGCAAACGTTGTCGTTCCGTTTTTCGGAGGCATCCCGGTGACCGGCGCCATTGCGCGCACAATGACCAACATCACCAACGGCGGACGCACACCGGTTGCCGGCGTAGTACATGCCGTGGTGCTGCTGCTCATCTTCCTGTTCCTGATGCCGCTCATCAACCTCGTGCCTATGGCATGCCTTGCCGGTGTGCTCATCATGGTTTCATACAACATGAGCGGATGGCGCACGGTGAAGGCGATTCTGAAAACGCCTAAATCAGACGTGACTGTGATGATTGTGACATTCCTCCTCACCGTTGTGTTCGACCTCACAATAGCCATCGAACTCGGCTTGCTGCTTGCCATCCTGCTGTTCCTCCGCCGTGTGATGGAGAACACCGAGATACACCATTTCGGCGAGCAAATCGACATTGCCGAAGGTCAGGAAGTCAACACCCACGAGATTCTCAACCTTGAGCAAGGAGTGGAAGTGTATGAAATCGACGGTCCGTTCTTCTTCGGCGTAGCGACAAAATTCGACGATATGATGCGTTCGATGGGCGACAAGCCGCTTGTGCGCATCCTGCGCATGCGCAAAGTGCCGTTTATCGACTCCACAGCCATCCACAACCTTGAGATTCTCATAAAGTCTTCACAGAAAGAAGGCATCCACGTGGTGCTGTCGGGCGTGCGCGACAACGTGCATCTCGCGCTTGAGAAAGCTCGCGTCGAGGCGCTTGTGGGCAAAGACCACGTGTGCGACCATATCACGAAAGCCGTGGCTGTGGCAAACCGCCTTGCCGTGGCTATCCGCGAGAAGGAAATAGCCACTGAAGGAGAGGACTAATAATGAAGACCGCAACACTCGACCGCCTGCACGGCATCGCGCTGATAGCGCTGATGACGTTGTCGGCATTCTACATCGCCGGCATTCCCGAAGTCAAGGCCCTGTCGCTTAGCCCGCTGATCGTGGGCATAATCATAGGTATGATTTATGCCAACACGCTGCGCTGCCGCATGCCGAAGGAGTGGGAGCCCGGCATAAAGTTCTGCACCAAGCGGCTGCTGCGCCTCGGCATCATCTTTTATGGTTTCCGTTTGACGCTCAGCGACGTAGCGGCCGTGGGACTGCCGGCAGTAACCGTCGACATAATCATCGTTGCCGGCACACTGCTGCTCGGACTCCTCTTCAGCCGATGGATTAAATTGGACCGCGACACCGCCCTGCTCACATCGACAGGCAGCGCAATCTGCGGAGCCGCAGCCGTGCTCGGCGCAGAGCCTGTGGTGCGCTGCGAAAGCCATAAGACGGCGATAGCCGTGTCGACCGTAGTGGTGTTCGGCACCCTGTCGATGTTCATCTACCCGATAATGTATCGCGCCGGACTGCTCGACGGGCTCTCCGACCGCGCGGTGGCAATCTACACCGGCAGCACGCTCCACGAAGTGGCACACGTGGCAGGTGCGGGCAATGCCATGGACCCGACCGACGCCCTCGGCATCGCGGGTACGGCGACAATAACCAAGATGATACGCGTGATGCTGCTCGCCCCTGTGCTTGTGGTCATGAGCCTCTTCCTGTCGCGGAGACAAAACGACGGCGGCAAGCGCAAAATCACCATGCCATGGTTCGCATTTCTGTTTATCGGAGCCATCTGCGTCAACACACTGCTGCAACACCTCTGCGGCGCGGCGACAGTGAAAGACATACCGCTCAACGGCGCAATCGAATATGCCGACACATTCATGCTCACCATGGCGATGACCGCCCTCGGCACCGACACAGGCATCGACAAGTTCCGCCAGGCAGGCGCCAAGCCGTTTCTGCTCGCGGCGATGCTCTACGTGTGGCTCATCGTCGGAGGCTATTTCATCACCCAAGCCGTCACGGCGGCATTCTAAGCATTGTCGCAAGAGCCGTTTCCGCCAGCATAAATTTGCCGCAAATACCCGTGCAACAAACTTTAAACAAAATTTTGTTGCTCAGACGGAGCAAACATTGTAACTTTGCGGTCGAATAAGGAAATTTTTCAGTAACTAATTACTTATTAATATCATACTATTATGGTCAATTACAAAGATCTTGGTCTCGTGAACACCCGCGAGATGTTTGCCAAGGCTATCAAGGGAGGCTACGCTATCCCAGCATTCAACTTCAACAACATGGAGCAGCTCCAGGCTATTATCCAAGCCGCTGCTGAAACTAAATCACCGGTTATTCTTCAAGTATCAAAAGGCGCTCGCAACTACGCCAACCAGACTCTTCTCCGCTACATGGCAGAAGGCGCTGTAGAATACGCAAAAGAACTCGGTTGGGAGCACCCACAAATTGTGCTTCACCTCGACCACGGCGACAGCTTCGAGCTCTGCAAATCATGCGTTGACTTCGGCTTCTCTTCAGTTATGATCGACGGTTCTCACCTCCCTTACGAGGAGAACGTTGCCTTGACTAAGAAAGTTGTTGAGTACGCTCACCAGTTTGACGTAACAGTTGAAGGCGAGCTCGGCGTATTGGCAGGCGTTGAAGACGAGGTTTCTTCTGACCACCACACATACACCGACCCTGAAGAGGTTATCGATTTCGCAACACGCACTGGCTGCGATTCTTTGGCTATCTCAATCGGCACATCACACGGAGCTTACAAGTTCACTCCGGAGCAGTGCCACATCGACCCACAGACTGGCCGCATGGTTCCTCCTCCATTGGCATTCGACGTGCTCGACGCTGTTATGGAGAAACTCCCTGGATTCCCAATCGTGCTCCACGGATCTTCTTCTGTTCCTCAAGAGGAAGTTGACACTATCAACAAATACGGCGGCGCTTTGAAGGCTGCCATCGGTATTCCTGAAGAGGAGCTCCGCAAAGCCGCTAAATCTGCTGTATGCAAAATCAACATCGACTCTGACAGCCGTCTTGCAATGACTGCCGCTGTCCGTAAAGTGTTTGCAGAGAAGCCAGCTGAGTTCGACCCACGCAAGTACCTCGGTCCGGCTCGCGACAACATGAAGAAGCTCTACATCCACAAAATCAAATTCGTGCTCGGCAGCGAAGGCAAGGCTGAATAATCACGTATAAACGATATTCCAACAGAAATCCCGACAGGCATTGCCCGTCGGGATTTTTTTTGCAACAGGATTGTAACTCCAAAGCAACAACATTGTAACGCGGCTGTAATCACACTGTTACTTTTCATAGAGATCTTTGCACCAGGAAAAAGACAATAGAAAAGTAAATGAGATTTGTTTTAGGTTTAATCGCCGCAGCGTGTGTAACACAAGCGGCAAACGCAAAGATTTACAAAGGCAAAGTGGTCGACGCTTCCACTAAGGAGCCTCTGATTGGCGCAACAGTGGAAGTTTCGGGAACAAGTATGGGAACGGTCACTGACATCGACGGGTGTTTCACAATCGACTGCAAGGACGGGGCCAAATTGACCGTCAAATATGTTTCCTACAAGACGTCGTCAACAATAGCCTCCGACGGAATGACGGTGCAAATGTCGCCCGACAGCCAGACTCTCGGCGAAGTGACAGTGGCTGCGCGCAAGCGCCACAACCTCGACTCGTCAGTGCTCGAGGCTGCGCGCAACGGTCTGACCATGCAGTCGGGAGTGTCTGCCCAGCAGATTCGCCGCACTCAGGACAAAGACGCGTCGGAAGTGATACGCCGCGTGCCGGGAATCAGCATCATCGACGACAAATTTGTAATGGTGCGCGGACTGTCGCAACGCTACAACAATGTGTGGATCAACGGCAGCGCGGTTCCAAGTTCTGAAGCCGACTCGCGAGCCTTCTCTTTCGACATCATCCCGAGCTCACAACTCGATAACCTTATGATTGTGAAATCACCGGCTCCGGAATATCCTGCCGACTTCTCCGGCGGATTTATCCTCATCAACACAAAGGACATCCCTGAGCAGAACGGATTATCGCTGAGTCTGGGTGGCAACATCAACGAAAAGACTCATTTCCGGAATTTTCTGCACAGCAAAGGCAGCGCGACCGACTTTTTAGGTTTCGACAACGGTATGCGCAACTTCAACGGCGGCATCAACGGACAGCTGCGCCCGACAACAGGCGGCGTAGACCTGAACGGAAACGGGTTCAACAACGACTGGACGCTGCGCACATCGACTCCATGGGCCGACCTGTCACTGTCGGCTGAACTGACTCGCGTGCGGCGCTTCGACAATGGAGCACGGGCGGGGCTGCTCGGCGCCATCAACTATAGTTATTCCAACCGCACGGTTATCGGCATGGAAAACTCCCTGTTCGGCGCCTACGACGTGGAGCACGACACGCCAAACTACCTCCGACACAGCGTCGACGACCAATACACTACCAACGCACGGCTTGGAGCGATGCTCAACATCGTCTACATCTCCGCGTCGGGCAACAACCATCTTGAGCTGAAAAACATCTTCAACCAACTTGGAAAAGACCGCTACACTTTCCGCAACGGATTCAGCGCACAGAGCGACCCCGTGCAAAGCGCGGAATACAACTACAGCAGCCGCGCCACATACAACGGGCAGCTCACGGGCAAACACACTCTCAACGACAACATAATCGACTGGAGCGCGGGATATTCGTATGCCGACAAGAATATGCCCGACAGAAAGCGCTACACGCTGACCGACGACCAGAAGGACGGCAGATACGGCGTGATTGCCGGCAACGACATCAACCGCGAATACACGCTGCTGAAGGAGCACATTGTCTCTGCCGCTGCCAACTACAGCCGCACTTTTGCCTTCGACCGCATATCTCCGATGCTGAAAGCCGGAGCCTACGGCGAATACCGCACCCGCGCCTACACTACCCGCAGTTTCATCTACGGCGAGCTGCCGGCGTCAATGCGCTATGCCGACATGCCCGAGCTTCTCAGCGACGCCTCTAATTATGGCCCCGACAAGCTGTACCTGATAGAGGAGGTGAAATGGCGCAACAATTACGACGGCAACAATACTCTCGCCGCCGCCTATGCGTCGGTCAACATCCCTTTTGGCAAATTCAACATCTATGCCGGGGTGCGCTTTGAGCACGACCGCATGGAGCTTGTGTCAAACACACAGGACCATCAGAAAAGCCCGACAAGCACATACTACACGTTCAACGACTTCTTCCCTTCGGTCAACGCAACCTACCGCCTCTCCGACAAGCAACAGCTGCGGCTGGCATACGGCAAGTCGGTCAACCGCCCGGAGTTCCGCGAAGTGTCGTCGTCTGTATTCTACGATTTCGACCTCTCGGGCAACATTCAGGGCAACCCCAATCTGACGGCATGCTATGTGCACAACGTCGATCTCCGCTACGAGCTTTACCCTTCGAAATCGGAGCTGGTGTCTGTGGCTTTGTTCTATAAGAATTTCCAAAACCCTATCGAATGGACATACACGGTGGCTGGCGGCACCGACCCGATATACTCCTACAAAAACGCAAAAGGCGCATACAGCTACGGCGTTGAGCTTGACATTAAAAAATCGCTCGACTTCATCGGTGTCCCCGACCTGTCGCTCGTGTTCAACGGTGCTTTGATAAAGAGCAAAGTGAATTTCGACAAAGGCGATCAGGAGAAAAACCGTCCGATGCAGGGACAGTCGCCATACATCATCAACACTGGTCTGTTCTACCAAAACAGCCGCATCGGTTTAAGCGCAGCTTTGCTCTACAACCGCATCGGCAAACGAATCGTCGGCGTGGGACGGAGCATGGGGTCGGTCGACGACAACGTACGCATCCCCGACTCATACGAAATGCCGCGCAACGCTGTCGACATCAACCTGTCGAAAAAGATTGGCAGTCATTTCGAACTGAAACTCAGCGTGAAAGACTTGCTTGGCGAATCGGTCGTGTTCAAACAGTTTGAAGACGGAATACGCCTCAACAACGGCACGGTGAAAAATGCCGAGGAAGTGACCCGATGCTACAAACCCGGACGCAACTACAGCCTGTCGGTAACCTACAATTTCTGAAACAGTTTAACAAAACATTCTATAAAACAATGAAAACAAGTTTTTTCAAGACTCTCGCCGCCACTACTTTGGTGGCAATGTCAGCAACCGTATTCACTGCTTGTGACAACGATGACCCAACCCCAGAACCGGAACCTGTGCCCGGACAGCAACAGCCTATCGGCAAAGACGGCGTCATCAAAATCTATGACAACATCCTCTTCGCTGACAACACCATCGGAAACGGCGACCAGGAAGTGATTTTCAAAGGAAAACAGACATTGAAAAAAGGCACATACCTGCTTAAAGGATGGATATACGTTGCCGACGGTGCGGAACTGACCATTGAGCCTGGAACAGTCATCAAAGGCGACAAAGAGACAAAAGCGTCGCTTATCATCGAGCCGGGAGCAAAGATTTTTGCTGAAGGCACAGCAAACGCTCCTATCGTATTCACTTCTGAGCAGCCTGCCGGACAACGTCGTCCTGGCGACTGGGGCGGACTGATTATCTGCGGACGCGCTCGCAACAACCAGAAATCTCAACAAATCGAAGGCGGTCCACGCACAAAACACGGTGGCAACAACGATGCCGACAACTCCGGCGTGCTTAAATACGTCCGCGTGGAATTTGCCGGATATCCTTTCGAGCGCGACAAGGAAATCAACGGCATCACTCTCGGTTCGGTCGGAAGTGCAACGACTATCGACTATGTACAGGTGTCATACTCAAACGACGACTCGTTTGAATGGTTCGGCGGCACTGTAAACTGCAAGCACATCATCGCCTACAAAGGATGGGACGACGATTTCGACACCGACAACGGATTCTCCGGACATGTGCAGTATGCGCTCTCCGTACGCGACTCCCGCATCGCCGACACATCGCAGTCAAACGGTTTCGAAAGCGACAACTGTGCCGACGGCGCGCAGGCCGACCCATACACCACTGCCGTTTTCTCAAACGTGACATTCATCGGCCCGAAAGCTGTTGACAAATCGTTTGTAAACACCACCGACTATATCAACGGAGGCGCTATGAATCCGAAAAACGGTTCTGCCCTCGGACGCTTCCAGTCGGCTATGCAGATACG
>UMFK01003691.1_pt1 | contig 27925 bp, 23 predicted proteins | sample 1964981 | NCBI WGS metagenome assembly UMFK01 (sample SAMEA4836043, study PRJEB28245) | human gut metagenome | biome: gut microbiome; material: fecal sample | place: Denmark | collected 2008
CATTTATCACGACATCATCATCCATAGATCTTTCATACTGTTCACGTCGCCACAGACAACCTGAAGCTTGGTGGCGAGTTTACCGTTGCCTTCGCTACCAAGAAAACCATGGTGGCTTCTGATTTCGTGGGCATTGTTTCTGCCAAGAACGACCTGAAGAAGATGGAGAAGACGGGATGGAACATCGAGAAAGCGACTATGGTTAACGCTCCTGTGTTCACCGATTTCCCAATGACCCTGGAGTGCCGCATCAAGGAGAAATATGACGAAAGCGAAACCGGTTATTATCTCATTGCCAAAATCGTCAATATTCTTGTAGATGAGAAGTATCTGGCAGAAGACGGAAATCCAAACATGGAGAAGATGGAGCTGATTGTCTTCGACCCTATTCATCATAGCTATATCCAGCTAGGCAAGAAAGTCGGAAACGCATTCTCTGACGGCAAGGCTTTAAAATCGTAGTTCTTACCCGCATCTGATGTGTATGAAATATTTTCTTGTGTCAGCTCCTTTATCGCTCTGAGGATAGTATCAGAGCTACAAGTGCGAAGTGTCGGATGAAGCGAGAGGTGGCTCATCAAATGAGTAGTGACATCCTCAATACATGAGCCACCACAGAAGTAGATACTCATGAGTGAACGGATGATTTCGCTGTACTGATAACCGAACAATCTACACCTTAGACCGAGGGTTGAGTCGATTACAGATGACAATGTGGAGTCAAACTGCTCCATGATAGAAAATATTCCTCCAAAAGGAGTGAGTTTCTCGGATTTAATTTGTATCTTTGCCATGTCTATCGTCGGATTCTCTTGTTTGTTTTTGCAACACTAAGATAAGTGAATTCTTCGACATGGCAAAATCCTGGACAACTTTTTGTTGCTCAGGTACTTAAAAGGTTTAATTTACAATAGTGTTGCGGAATTAAGGTATGATAATATCAAAAGATAACTTCATAACGGATAACATGACCAATACGGTTTGTTATTCCAGTCTTCTACATGGAAAGAGCAACGGTTTGGATCCTCAGTTAAGGGTAAAGATGTATGCCGCATTGAAAGAGTCTGTTACGACCTTGAAGCACTATGATCTGCTTAACACTCGTGACATCTGGTCAAGAGATTATATGCCAGTGCAGCTGACGAATGATCTCTTTCTGAACTACACCTATAGCCCGGATTATCTTAGCGACCAGAAAGCTTATATCACAAACTGGTTGCTACACAAAGTACATACTGACAAGGCTGACAAGCTTAATCTTAATGTTGTTACAATCCCTCTTATTCTTGATGGAGGCAATGTGATCAAGGCTATCGACAAGTTTGGTAAGCCAACAATCATCATGTGTAGCAAAGTATTGAATGAGAACAATCTATCCAAAGAGGAGCTTACAGACTGGTGGAACCAATTCTTTGATAATCAGATTCGTCTTATTCTAATCGAATGGGAAGGAAAAGATGAAAACCTGATTGGACATGCCGATGGAATGGTTAGATATATCACTGAAGGAAAAGTCCTGATTACAAATTACTGTGATTGGGACGATGAAGAACGTCTGAGTGAGCCACTGAAAGAATACTTTGATATTGAACGTCTGCACTTTGGAGATATTGAAGGAATCAAAGGTACCAAGATGTGGAGCCTCTTGAAATCAAGAAGTTGGGGATACATTAATTTTCTACAAGTTGGTAAACGTATTATCGTTCCAAAATTAGATTGGGATGAACTCGACAAAGCAGCTGTGCAACAAATCCAGCAAGCCTTTGGAGCTTCTTATGAAGTAGAGCTTATAGATTGTGATATGACTCAAATTCTAGAGAATTCCGATGTGAACACTAATTGTGGCGGTGGTCTGAATTGTTTGACATGGACTTTGTTCAGCGCAGAATAATAATATACTCAAAATAAGAATATGGCTGTCTACACAAATGTATAGGCAGCCATATTTATAATTAGGGTCTACTAATTTAAGACAAATTATTGATAACTAAGAAATTATCTTGCAAAATATTTGCTCAGTTCAGATAAAACGATTACTTTCACTGATTCAAAAGACATCCTGACTTCGGCCGATGGTATCAAGTTTGCCGTCTGCAAAGAGTGGGGTGATATTTTTAGTAATTTCGCACATCAAGTAGAAAATCTTGGTTGGGAAATAAGTGAAGGATAAAAAGAAATTCGGGATGCTTTCATTGTGGAGGCATCCCGAAGTGTTATACGAAGCTTTAGCGGATATCCCCGTTTGGGGTGGGTGGATATCCTCCGTTTTCAGCAATACTAACGTGTATTTACTAATCAATAGTAAATCCTTTGGATTTTGCTTCCAAAATACTGTCTCTGATGTATTTAGCTTCTTGATACGAATTGATGTGTCTATTACTGAAATGATACGAATCTATAATAATTTTCTTTTGAGCAACAGAAAACCAAATGTAATTATTTATTTTGGCTAAATCTTGCAAATAGTTTGACTTTATAAAATCTATAATTGGATTTGATTGCGTATCATATCCTGAGCAACATAGGATTATGTTTGCGTCATATATCTTTAGTTGTTTGAGAATAAAAGTCTTGCTTTCCTTTAAATATCCAATTACTTTTTTACGAGGACATCCTCCATCTTTGACTCTATTTCCTGCTACTTTGCCACAATTTATTCTAGCTATTGGTGCCGTCATCCAAAAACCAATTTTACTAATCTCATCTTTAGGGCACATACCTTGAGTTTCGTTGTCATAAAGCAACGATGCATATGCCCATGGTATTAGACATTTTAGCATTGGTATCTTTTTGAGAGAGTAACCATCTGGTGAATATGGGGTTTCACCTCTTACATCCCATACATTACCATCATCACTTGGCTGATCCCTTGTGATTATCAAAAGGCGTCTTGATGAATTATTCCAAATTTCGGTATTATTACCAGAACATGTTCTAACCCAATTCGCTCCATCAAAAATCAAGCCGTCATGAAAAAGGAGTCCGTCACTGACAAATTCATCCATAGTTACTTCAAGGGCATTAGACCATTCTTGAAATAATGCTTCTTCTTGTTGGTTTATGGACATCATAAAATTATTGATTTGAATTTAACCTAATTTCCGCAGCACTATGAGTTAGCATTTTTTATAAGTACCTGATCAACAAAAAGTTGCTCAGGACTTTGCCATGTCAGATTTTTCACCTACCTTAGTGCTGCAAAAGAAGTATAGCAAAATCTCCGAATGACATGACAAATGTACAAATAAAATCCAAGAAACTCACTCCTTTGGAAGGAATTTTTCCAATCATGGAGCATTTTGATGCTCTTTTGGCTCAAACCATAGACTCCACCTTGGGGACGAGATGCAAATGGTATGGCTATCAGTATAGCGAGATCCTGCGCTCTTTGATGTGCGTCTATCTTTGTGGCGGCTCATGTGTCGAAGATGTGACAACTCACCTCATGAGGCATTTGTCTCTTCATCCATCCCTTCGCACTTGCAGTGCGGACACCATATTACGCGCTATCGAGGAACTAACTTGTGAGAACACCACCTATCAGTCAGCTTCTGGCAGAGTCTATGATTTCAATACTGCGGACAAAATAAACAGTCTGTTGGTCAATGCTCTACTTGCAACTTGTCAACTGAAGGCTGGGCTGGAATACGATTTTGACTTTGACCATCAATTTATAGAGACGGAAAAGTATGACGCAAAGCCCACCTACAAGAAGTTCTTGGGCTACAGTCCTGGCGTTGCGGTCATCGGCGACGTGATTGTCGGCATTGAAAACAGGGATGGCAATACCAACGTGCGCTTTAACCAGAAAGAGACTTTGGAAAGAATCTTCAAGCGACTGGAGGCATCGGGAGTGCATGTTGCTCGTGCCCGCATGGATTGCGGCTCGTGCTCGGAAGAGATTGTGGGAATGGTGGAGGCCCATTGCAAGTATTTTTATATCCGCGCCAACAGGTGCTCTTCCCTCTACGACACAATGTCTTCCTTGACGGACTGGCAGTCTGTCGAGATCAATGGTATCGAGTTTGAGTTGAACTCCATCCTTGTTGAGAAATGGAAGGGAAAGTTGTATCGTCTTGTCATACATCGACAACATCGTGGGAGTTTTACCCTCGCCACAAGTCAGCTGGAGCAAGATAAATTAGCGGACTCTATTTATACTTTGTAATTAGGTATATTCTCCAGTTGTTCCTCAATGACTTTGAAGTCTTGGCTTAAATCCAACGTTTTTACCATGAAAACATTTCCATCATGGTTTTTGAACTGGACATTCGGTTGGATGTCGCTGGATGTTTTCGCATAGAGAAGCATTCCATCTACGAGACCTGCATGGTATTTGTCCTCGTTTGTGACGTAGGTATGTATCTGATAAAGATTGGGGGAATGGATGCTTATTTTTCCCATATTCTCCTGGACGGTTTGACTATAGTACTTAGTGTCTATTATCAACGCTCTATCTCCTAAAACGAGGGTAACGTCAGTCTGCATGATAGGCAACATAGAGGCTGAGACACTCTCGTTCTCACACAAGTCCCACTTTATCTGCTTTGCCTGCGCTTTGTATTCTGGATGTTTCCTCTTGTAATACTCCATGACGAAACGCTGAAAGAGCAGGTTCATGTGTGCGTCAGAGAAACGCTCCATCTTCACATCTCCACTTTCTGTTGTAAACAGTCGGCTATGCAACAAGAAATAGCACAGGCTATGAAGCATCTGGTATGTGCGTGTATTGCGGTCATAGCGCAACATATCCCAGTGAACAGAGGAAGATGGTATCTCATCAACTGCCTCGAAGTATATCATGAGCTTTTTCAGCTTTGCCTTTCTCTCTGATGATACATCGGAATAGCGAAGCAGCAGGAGTACGCACGATTTCAATATCTGGTTGAAGACATTGTTCTCTGAGAAAGTGTCATACTCGCATACCAAGTGGGTGTCTCTCGTCATGCGCTTCTTGATGGTTTGCTGCATAGATAACTTTCCACGTAGCGTTTGCAGTTCTTTTTCCTTGATGACGTACTGACGATGGAGACCTTGCTTCAAAAGATAGGCAATACCGAGGGAGAGGATTTCCGCGAACAGGTCGTGAATATCCTCAAAGTCTTCTCCTGCTATCTGCTCATAATTGTTCCGATTCAGCTCCTTGAATGCGTATGTGAGCATATAGTAGACGTTCTTGATTGGTATGCCTTTGTCTATTATCATGATAGTATGTTCTTGATGATGTCTATTTGCATCTTGCTCTTTTGTGGGTCATCAAACCAGTATTCTTTCAGCATCGGGGCTATGTCGTAGTTCACGACATTCCTCAGCCATTCCTTGCTGACAGTTTCTTGGTCGCAGAAATAGCTGTGCCCAATGCAGAAGCCTGATCCCAAGGAGTCATCATTGGCGATGACATTGTTGAGATTGACGATGGCATCTATTACCTGGTCAAAGGTCTCATCATGGAGACTTTCTTGGTATTGCTTAAAGCCATCAGTCAAGAAGCCTGGCTCCATCTCAAAGAAGCTGAAACGGCGACGCAGAGCATAGTCTATCATGGCAAGGCTACGGTCTGCCGTGTTCATCATGCCTATGACGTAAATGTTCTCTGGGACAGTGAAGTCTTCACCTGTGTACGCCAGTTTGAGGGTCTTGCCACGATAGCCTTTCTCTATGAGCATGAGGAGTTCTCCGAATATCTTGCTCAGATTGCCACGGTTTATCTCGTCGATGATGAAGAAATATTGCTTATCGGGATTACTCTTGGCTTTCTTGCAGAAATTGTAGAAGATGGCAGGTCTCAGCATGAACCCTCCGTCTTCCGTTGGTTTGTAGCCCATGACGAAGTCTTCGTACGAGAAATTCTGATGAAACTGCACCATCTCGATTTGCTCATCATCCTTCAGACCGAGCATGGAGTATGCAAGGCGTTTGGCGGTGAAGGTCTTGCCGACACCAGGAGCACCTTGTAGTATAATGTTCTTCTTCTGTCTCAGCAGTCCGACAAGGCTATCATAAGCTTCAGAACCCATATAGACCTCACTAAGAAAATCATCTTTGATGTAGAACTCCTTTTGCTTGACAACAGGGACAGCGTTGCTTTCACGGATAAGATCAAGTATAAGTTCATATTCGGCTTCTGACAGACAGAAGAATGAGCCTTGTGGATTTCCCAAGAATTGCATATCCTTCAAGCCTTCAACGGCTTTGATGGTCGGAAAATCTATCGGATTCTTCAAAGCTTCTTTCTTCACGAACTCTATAGTCTCGCCATTCTGCTCTTTTGAAACCTCTGCTAATGCGACAATTTGCTTGACAGGAGTTGACTCATAACCAATGACGGCATCACCAGCTTTTGCGTCAAGGAAGTTCTGGAAGATGCGCCGTTGCTTGCCGCTATCGTTATAGAGTTCGTACTCTACGGTAGAGCCTACAGCCAAGTCTGCCATGCTCCATATCTTGGGATTGGCCACCAACCACCAGTAGCGTTTCTGGGTGGGTGTGTTGATCAATGCCTCCAACGCCTTAACATAGTCGGGGTACTTGGTGATGTCTGTCAACGTCTTCAACACAGAATTGTGAGGAGCGTCCCACATTCCGATGTTTGTCCACTCCACCTTGTGGATATTTCTGAAGTCTTCATAGGTCTCATCATAGATATACTCGGATTTTACTATTCCCCTGCCTATAATCTTACTGATTCCTGACTTGACGAAAATGACATCTCCTGGTAGTACTTCATGGACAAACTGCCATATCGCAAGACCATCATTCATGAAACTTGCATCTGGTTTTCCATAGACATCTCTCAAATGGTCTCTAACGCTATCAAGAGAGTCATATTGCTCCAAATCTTCCATGTCATCCCATCCGATACAGATGATACTGTCTTGCTGGCAGAGATCCCATTTTGATGCTCCCTCACCTGGAGCATAGAGCCAGTACTTTTTTTCTGATAATTGCGTATCTTCTGCTTGACTGTTGTTTTTTATCATTTGGAGTAGCCTATCGTAGAACATGAATAGGTCTTCCGGACCTTTCTTTTCGAGAAGGAAGCGTTGCATCTCTGGAATACTCTTGCCATTGGGATTGTCCAAACCAAACTTGGCAGATGCTTTCTTCAACATGGTACGGTTATAGATAGGAACCAATTGCTCATTGGAGTATAAGAAGGCTATCTTCCACTTGAACACATTGCCAAAGGTGGTTATGCTGTCGATGGCTTCAAACTCGCCGTTTCTGGCATAGTTGGCTATTTTCACGATATCACTTCTTACCAATGTGTAAGCTTCTTCTGCCGAATTTCCGTTCTTGGTATACCAAGCATAGGTGTCATCACACATGAATCGTTCACGTGTGTCCTTTGGTTTCTCGTTGTACTTGTAGATGCCAAACTTATAGGACGAGCCGCCCCGTATAGAACCTAACTCATGGGTTTTACTCTCAACCCAATAACAGAAAGAGTCAGTTCTGTTTAGGTTAGTATATTTATCCAATGGCATTTCCGACAAGGTTTCCAATGGGAACGCTGTAAGAAAATCATTGAGTAGTTTTCGCCTGTCTTCCATAGTCCTTAATACCGCAACACTATTATCAATTAAACTTTTTAAGTACCTGACCAACAAAAAGTTGCCCAGAATTTTGCCATGTCGAAGAATTCGCTTATCTTAGTGTCGCAAAAACAAACAAGAGAATCCGACGATAGACATGGCAAAGATACAAATTAAATCCGAGAAACTCACTCCTTTTGGAGGAATATTTTCAATCATGGAGCAATTTGACTCCACGTTGTCTTCTGTAATCGGCTCCAACCCTCGGTCTAAGGTGTAGGTTGTTCGGTTATCAGTACAGCGAAATCATCCGTTCTCTCATGAGTATCTACTTCTTCTGTGGTGGCTCATGTATTGAGGATGTCACTACTCATTTGATGAACCATCTCTCGCTTCATCCGACACTTCGCACTTGTCGAGTTCTATAACCTTCGCGGAGGAAAGGAACACATCTTCGATGATATGAACAATGGTTTCGGGTGGGACAGATTGCCCAAATCCTTCATGGCAGAGAACACCGTGTTCCTTCTTCTTACTGCACTTGTCCGTAACTTCTACAAGGCCATTATCCACAGACTTGACGTTAAGAGGTTCGGACTCAAGGCCACAAGTCGCATAAAAGCGTTTGTCTTCAGGTTTGTCTCTGTACCAGCCAAGTGAATCAGGACATCAAGGCGGTATGTGCTGAATATCTATACCTGTAACAATGCTTACGCGGATGTGTTCCAGACAGATTTCGGATAACGCCTACAACTTATGGGTGTGATACTGCGTATTGCCTCAAGTCGCATTGTGGGGTAAGGGGATATTGTAGGCATAGGTGATTTTTTCAGCCTCAATTTATCTGCTAATTCAGTAATGAGAGGACGTGTACACGCAATAAACACGTTGAAGGGCTTAGTTGCGGATTTGAGGTCTATCTTTCTTTTGTGGCTTTTCAAGCACCACCCACACACCTGCATTAACCTTGCCTTCATGCCGAATGATGCCAGCTTTCTGCATTGCCGCCAAATCGCGTTCTATCGTACGCTGTGTCACCGACAATGTTTCCGACATTTCTTCCTGACTTCGTCATCGTGTCACCCAAGAAAAATAAGTCATCCAATATTCCTCAACGAGAATGCAATATTTGAACAGCCTCTCGTATGGGAGTACGAATCTGCTATTTTACTCTCATTTTTCCGCGTCACCCAGGGTATAAATCAAAGTATTGATTATCAGACACTTATAAGCTTACTCCAAAAAAGTGACGAAGTCAGGGTACGCTGTGTCACCGACAATGTTTCCGACATTTCTTTTCCTGTGATTAACGGATTTTTCTTGATAGAAGACAAGATAAATCGTTGACGTTCAGTAAGCTTTGTTTCCGACATGTTCCCGACATTTGTTTCCGACCTTATTGGTGCCATTAGTGCCATTTACACCGCCATTACGGTAAATGATAATCAATGTTCCGCTGACATGATTCTCGATTTTAGGCTCAGGAAGTCCCATCTTTTTCAAGCCTTGACGTATCTTGTTAATGCCACGTCCCCATGTCTCGATAAAGCCAGCCTTGTAGAAGGCATTGGCTATGTTGCGATTGCGAGGTTGTGAAGCATGTTCGGCAAACAACTTCTCTTGATTGATACCTTCGGGCAGTTTGTCTTCGTTCCAAAGCATAATGCAGTCATCGTACACTTTCATCTGTGTATGCACACCCATATAGTCACGGTGTACAATGGCGTTGCAAATTGCCTCACGCATAGTGCTTGGTGTCACCACAATCTCTATGTATTCCTTTTTGCCCTCTGTAAGCAAGTTTACATCTTCCACAATGCCAAGGTAGTTGACAATCTTATTATGAATGTCTTCCATAAGTTTCTTGGCATCAGGCAGACCTATCACTTGCTTTTCATCGTGATAATCAATAAATTAATATGAAAAATATTTGCTCACTTCAGATAAAATGATTACTTTTATGTGTTAAAACTCGTAAGGGCGACATGAAATACTACTCACAATACCGTATACACGACTTGTTTGAACTCCAAGAGCCTCTCTCGGGATTGAGCAGCTTGGTCTGCATAGGAAAACAGGTGTTTGCGAAAAGATATGTGGGAATTTCTCCCCTGTCTGCCAAAAAATGACTAACTTTGCATTGTAAAATGCATCACACTATGGAGATATGTATCGTTTCGGGCGCACGCCCCAATTTCATCAAGGTCGCCCCGCTCATCCGCCAGATAGACAACTTGCGGAGGGAGGGAAGCCCCATCAGCTATTCGCTCGTCTATACGGGCTGCCAAGGAGACCCCACGCTGGAAGGAATGCTCTTCGACGACCTGAGCATCCACCTGCCCGATGAGTATCTGGGTGTGGACTGCGAGAATCTCAACGAGCTTACGGGGCAGGTGATGTCTCGTTTCGAGGTCTATCTGCAGCAGCATCCCACCAATGCCGTGGTAGTAGTGGATGATCTTGCCTCAACTATGGCCGCTGCCATCGTCACCAAGAAGCAAGGTATCCTGCTGGCCCATATTGCCGCTGGCACACGCTCCTTCGATATCAATATGCCGAAGGAGATCAACCGCCTCGTCATTGACGGTCTCTCGGACCTGCTCTTCACCGCAGGCATCAGCAACAATAGCATTGCCAATCGTGAGGGAGCGGAGCTGTCGAAAGTCTATATGGTGGGCAACATCCTCATCGACAACCTCCGCTTCTGTCGTCAGCGTATCGAAGGCATCGGCAACGAGCTGGCCAAGCATCCAGCCCTGCCCGCCATCACGGACGCTTCCTACCTTGTGCTGACGCTCAACCGCAAGTTGCTCATTGCCGACACTCAGAGACTGGAAGCCATGTTGCGCGTCCTCGACGCCGAGGCCACAAAGGCTGGCGTTCCCGTGATCGCACCCTTGCGTGGCCGATCCCGCGAGACGGTGGAGCAAATAGCCGCCCAACGAGCGCTGAAGTCGCTGCGCTTTGCCGAACCTTTGGACTACCTGGAGTTTGGATTCCTCACCGCCCACGCTCGCGGCATCATTACCGACTCGGGCAACGTGGCCGAGGAAGCTACGTTCAACGGAGTGCCCTGTATCACGCTGAATAGCTATACGGAGCACATCGAGACCGTGAAGGTAGGTACCAATGTGCTTGTGGGCGAGAATCCCGACCTGCTCCAAACCGCCTTGAACGACCTGTTGCAGGGCAAATGGAAGAAGGCTGCCTTGCCCGAGCGTTGGGACGGCCGATCGGCAGAGCGTATTGTCGCCACCATCATCGAGCAACTTCAGAAGAAAAAGGAGGTATAAGCGACTGACATGCACGGAGGGAAAGACAACTACACCTACCTGACGACGGCTCCCATCCGCCGGGTAATACCGACAATGGCCGTTCCAACCATTGTCGGTATGCTGGTGACGAGTTTGTATGTCATAGCCGACACATTCTTCGTCGGACAGCTCGACACGCAGTCCACGGCTGCGGTGGGCGTTGTCTTTCCGCTGATGTTCTTCATGCAGGCCTTTGGTTTCTTCTTCGGTCACGGATCGGGCAACTACATTTCGCGCGAACTGGGAGCTCGCCGTCATGGCAATGCCCGCCGCATGGCCGCAGATGGGTTCTTTCTTTCGCTCTTTACGGGACTGGTCCTCATGACCTTGGGCCTGGTCTTTCTGCATCCTTTGGCCCTGCTCCTCGGTTCCACGCCCACCATCTTGCCCCTGACGGAAAGCTATCTCTCGGTCTCGCTGCTGGGAATGCCTTTTCTGATGTCGTCACTGACGCTCAACAACCAGCTCCGTCTGCAGGGCAACGCTGCCTATGCGATGGTGGGCATTGTGACTGGTGCGGTCCTCAATGTGGCCTTGGATCCCCTTTTCATCTTCCTGCTCGATCTGAAGGTGCAGGGAGCAGCCCTTGCCACGGTCATCGGGCAAGTCGTCAGTTTTCTCCTGCTGTTTCGCATGTCCCACCACGAGGGAAACATTGGCATTTATTGGCGCGACTTCGCCCCTTCCTGGCCTGCTGTCAAAGAGATATTCTATGGAGGTAGTCCCTCCATGTCCCGTCAGGGACTGCTCTGCGTATCGACGATGCTGCTCAATCACGCCGCAGGAACATGGGGCGATGCAGCCATTGCGGGCATGAGTATTGTCGGAAGAATCACGATGTTGGTGATGGCAGTAGTCATCGGGCTCGGCCAGGGCTTTCAGCCGTTGTGCGGTTTCTGCTATGGAGCGAAACTGTATAGTCGGCTCAAGCGCGCCTGGTGGTTCACGACGATAGTCGGCACGGTCTTCCTCCTTGTGGTCTCGGGCTTGGGATGGCTCTTCAGTTCTGAGCTCATCGCCCTCTTCCGTGACGATATGGAGGTGGTGGCGGTCGGCGTTGTGGCCCTCCGATGGCAGTTGCTTACCCTTCCGCTCTGTGCTACCATGATGTCGAGCAATATGCTCACGCAGACCTGCCGCAAACCGTGGCGTGCGAATCTGCTGGCAGCCTCTCGCAATGGTCTCTTCTTCATCCCCAGCATCCTCGTCCTCCCCTGTTGGCTGGGACTGACGGGCGTGGAGGTCTGTCAGAGCGTAAGCGACCTGTTTGCCTTCATCGTCACCGTTCCGGTCATGGTCTATACCTTCCGAGAACTGCGGGCTTAGTCCTTGGCATCCTTGCTGGCACGCATGCCCCTCTCTGGTCTTTGCCCACCTCATAGAGCGGACATCAAATAGCAGCCTCGTACTACTCAAGTTCGTCTCATTAGAGAAAAAACAAGTTTCACCCTCAATATTCCGATTCCTATGCGCATCCTCACCCTCTCAACCCTCCTTTTCGCTTCGCTTTCCATGCAAGCGCAGCAAGCGGCCTATTACAAACTCTCGCCTTTCGTACGCGAAGTGGCTACCCTGGCGCGCGCAGAACTACGCCAGCGTCCACAGCTTGGCAACATGGAAGGACGCGAACTGTCGGCCTTCATCCGTACAGAGGGCGACGCCGATGAGCTCTTTCAGCGCTATGGTGTGGAGCGCTTGGCGAGTTTCGGACCTTCCCTCCATATCGTCTCCATCCCCTTGCGCCATATCGGGGCTTTGTCGCTTGACGGACGAGTGATGCGAATAGAAACCCACCGCTCCTGCACCGTCACGATGGACACTACGCGCACCATCGTCAATGCGATTCCAGCCTATGAGGGACGCGATCTGCCGCAAGCTTTCACGGGCGAGGGCGTGGTCGTCGGCGTGCAGGACATCGGTTTCGACCTGACTCACCCCACCTTTTATACGCGCGACATGAGCCGTTATCGTATCCAGGCCTTGTGGGACCATCTGTCGCCTGACACCATCGGATCGCCCTACTATGTCGGCCGTGACTACCGAGGCGAGGAGGCTTTGCTCCAGTTGGGTTGCCCCTATGACGGCAACGTGCAGACCCACGGCACCCACACGGCAGGAATAGCTGCCGGAAGCGGCTTCGACTCCCCCTACGGTGGCATTGCCCCCGACGCCGACCTCTGCTTGGTATGCAATGCGACGGGAGACGACGCAGCCATCATCGACACGTCGCTCATCTATAAATACACGACGGCCACCGACGCCCTGGGCTTCAAGTATATTTTCGACTATGCAGCCAGCGTTGGCAAGCCCTGCGTGATCAATTTTAGCGAGGGAAGTCCCGAGAGTGCCCACGACGAAGACCGCCTCTACTACGAGGTGCTCGACTCGCTCCAGGGACCAGGCCGCATCCTGGTGGCCTCGGCGGGTAACAACGGCGAGCGACTGGCCTACTTCCGCAAGCCTCGTGGCGAGGAGCACGCAGGCCTTTTCGTCGCAGCCAACTCACCTGTAGGCACAGCCACTCTGCGGTCTGCCGACCCCTTCACTATCCGGATCAAGACCTATGCCAACCCCGCCGCACCCGTCAGTTTCGACTATCCTACGCAGGAGGTGCTCGCCGCCTCCGACTCTTTGCTCTGTGACACCGTCATGACCTCGCCAGGCAACCGCATGGTGGTGCTGGTCCAAGCCTATGAGGCCCCTGCCGTTGGCCAGGGTGTGTTCTATGACGTGACGATGCGGCAGGAGCAGCGACTTGGTACGCCGAGCACGGCCCTCGACGTGCGGGGGAAAGAAGCCGACGTGGAGTTCTTCTACAATGGTCTTTTGACTTGGAACAGCGACTTAGACCCCACAATGTCGGCAGGCGAGCAGAGTCATAGCACCCTCGTGCCGAGCGCGGCAAACCGCGTCATCAGCGTGGGAGCGACCACCTGGCGCAACCAGTTTTACAACTACCAGGGCGACTGGCACGTCAGCAAAGGAGGCAATGGACTCAAAGCCGACTACTCCTCCGTTGGCCCGACGATGGATGGGCGGACGAAGCCCGATGTCTGTGCGCCAGGCACCAATGTCATCTCGGCCTATAGTTCCTTCTTCATAGCCAATCCGGACAACCAAGGAGCGCCGCTGCGCAGCGATGTGGCTCATTTCCAGTATAATGGGCGCACCTACGCATGGAATGCCAACTCCGGTACTTCCATGTCCGCACCCGTTGTGGCAGGGGCCATTGCCCTTTGGCTGCAGGCCTGCCCCACGCTCACGCCCGAGCAGGCTCTTGAGACCATTGCCGCCACGAGCCACCGCACCGTCTCCGGACTTCCCGTCCCCAACAACCGCTATGGCTACGGCGAGATAGACGTCTATAAAGGATTGCTTCATCTGCTCCACTTCGACAGGATAGGGGAAGTCTCCGCCACTCCGCTTCGTGGCGTCAAGGTCCGTATAGGGGAGGGCGTCCTCACGCTCTCTTTTGACGAAACTCCCACGCAGCCTTTCGCCGTGAAAATCTTCTCGCCCACAGGCGCCAAGGTGGGCCGCTGGCAGCTTCCTGCCAACCAGCCCTCCTATCAGCTTCCCCTGCCCACGACGAAGGGCGTCTTTGTCCTCCAGGTGGAAGGCAAGCAACGCGCTTCTACGCTCGTCCGCTTGTAGGATTCGGGCCCGTTGTGGCAACGAAAGAAGACAGAGAAAAACAAAATACCTTTTTTTAGGTATTGTGTACTTTTCCGCCAAGTCGTACCTTTGCAACCGTAAAACAGTTAGTACAACTTGGTAAATGAAATCTTGTTCAAAAGGAATTATTTCATAATGTTTTTGTAATGAAAAAAGGCCGGCTGTGAAGTCGGTCTTTTGCCATCTATGATCCTCAGGTGCTCGTTGAGGCTTGCTTGGAATCTATGATCTCCCAAAACGTTCGTTGTGATTGGCTTGGTCTTCTATTTCCGAGAAATGCTCCAGGCCGAGATAAGCCTTGTTTTGAGAGCGTGGGCGATAGGAAAAGGAAGAAAAACAGAGAAACTGAGGCTCGAGAGTCTTGGCAGAATGAAGAGAAATGGCTAACTTTGCAAGCAGCTTGCTATTGATAGACTGTTGTAGCTTGCGAATCATAAAAGACCAACTATATGGAAAAAGAACTATTGCCCAAGGTGGCACACTACGATATGATGGCCGACCCGTTTCGTTGCGACTTCTCCAAGCATCTGACGGTGGGCCAGTTGGGCAATGCCCTGCTCAATGCCGCCGACTTCCACTCCGACGATCGCGAGTTTGGTATGAACTACCTCCACACCATCCACCGCACCTGGGTGTTGAGCCGCCTGTGCATAGAACTGGAGGCCATGCCCCGCGCCTACGACCCGTTTTTCATCGAGACCTGGTGCGACAGTGCGATGAAGTATTTCACGAGCCGTAACTTCAAGATCGGTTCGCCTACGGGGAGCGTCTATGGCTACGGCCGCAGCATCTGGGCGATGATCGACACCGAGACACGCCAGCCTGCCGATATCCTTGCCATCCACGACGGCCTGCTCACGGCCTACCTGGACCGCGACTATCCGTGCCCCATTGCCAGTCCCTCGCGCGTGAAACTCGGCGACCGCCTGGAGTTGGTGCGAGAGTTGGACACTTTCTATAGCGATGTGGATATCAACGGCCACATCAATAGCGTGAAGTACATCGACCATGTCCTCGACCTTTGGCCGCTCTCCTGGTACGCGTCCCACCGCCTGCGCCGCATCGATGTGGCCTATGTGGCAGAAAGCTATCAGGGAGACCGGCTTCGTCTCTATCGCCAGCCGCTCTCAGACGATGGTCTTGCTTTTGGCGTGAGCGTCTGCAAGGTGAGGGAGGGGGAAGAGCAGCGTGAGGTCTGCCGTTGCGAGCTGCGCTTCGAGTAGAAACGCGGATTCTCTGCAAGGGTTTTTGCGACATTCGCGTTTTTAGTCTTTCAGCCAAATCTTGCTGCCATCCGTTGCCACCTGTTCCTCGGCCATGAGGCGGTTGAGCACCTGTCCAGCCTTGACGTGTCCAAATAGCGCTTTGATCTCGGCGAGCGCGTGGCCCTTCCGGTCCGCCAGTTGTTGCAGGATAGCCTGCCGCAGCGCCTCGTCGCTACTTTCCTTGCGCCTTGCCCGGCAGACGTCGCAGTGGCCACAGTCCTCGCTCTCGGTCTCGCCGAAATAGCGGAGCAGCTGGCGACTTCTGCATTCGCTCTCATTCTCACAATAGTCAATCATGGCGAGGATGCGCTTCTCGAAGTCGGCCTTGCGGTCCTCATAGACTTCGGGACCAATGATCAGGTCTTCTCCGTCGATTCTGTCCTTGCGATAGGTGATGAGGGGAATGTTTTTGCGAGGGATAAACTTCACGATGTGCTTTTGGTCAAGTGCCCGAAGCGTCGTATAGGTCTCTTCGCGCGACAAGTTGGCCTCCTTGGCCACAAAACTCTCGTCGATGAAACTGAAATCGACAAACAGATCCCCATACATCCGCAGCAATGCCGTGATGACGGCGTTCTCCTTGGGTGTGCTATGGTCGAGGCGGTACAAGTCCTCTCGCTGGAGTAGGAACCGCAGCCTTGCCTTGCTGTCTGGGTTGGGATCATAGTAGATGTAGCCCGCCCGCTGCAGCAGTTCCAGCGACGTGTGCACCTGGGTGGGGAAGTGGCGGTATGCCCGGCAGAACCGCTCCAGGCTAAACTCAAATGTATGGCCCGCTCCGCAGCCCACGCCCACGACGAAGAAATAAGCGATTTGGTTGTAGATGGTGCGTATGAGTTCTTTCTCGGGAAAGGAGGAGGCGACGCGGCATTTGAGTTTGTAGGCATCGTCCTCTTCGTAGAGCAGCACGGCGTAGGCCTGGTTGCCGTCGCGTCCCGCGCGTCCCGCTTCTTGGAAATACTCCTCGATGGAGTTGGGGGCGTCCGGGTGGATCACCATGCTGACGTCCGGTTTGTCTATACCCATGCCGAAGGCGTTGGTCGCCACCATGACGCGCACTTTGTCGGTCTGCCACAGGTTTTGCCGTTCCTCCTTCACGCTCGGTTCCAGTCCCGCATGATACCATGTCGCACTGATGTCCTGCTGCATGAGCATTTTGGCCAGTTCGCGTGTGGTCTCCCTGCTGCGTGTATAGACGATGGACGATCCGCTGGTCTGACGGAGAATGTGGAGCAGCTCCGCCTCTTTGCCCATGGTGCGGCGCACGATATAAGAAAGGTTCGCGCGTGCAAAACTCATCTTATATACGTTGGGCGTGCGAAACTGGAGCTGGCGCTGGATGTCCTCTACCACGGCGGGAGTGGCCGTGGCGGTCAGTGCGAGGATGGGAATCTCGGGCAGCAGTTGCCTTATCTCCGCTATCTCCAGGTAGGAAGGGCGGAAGTCGTAGCCCCACTGGCTGATGCAGTGGGCCTCGTCCACAGTGACGAAGCTCACCCTCATGTGGCGCAGTTTGGCCAGGAAGAGTTCGGAGCCGAGTCGTTCGGGCGAGATGTAGAGCAACTTCACGCCCCCGAAGACGGCGTTCTCCAACGTCTGGACGATGTCGGACCGCTGCATTCCCGCGTGGATAGCTGCCGCCCTGATGCCTCTCCTGCGCAGATGGTCCACCTGGTCCTTCATCAGCGAGATCAGGGGCGTGATGACCAGGCACACACCCTCCATCGCCAGCGCAGGCACCTGGAAGGTGATAGACTTTCCTCCCCCCGTCGGCATCAGTCCCAGGGTGTCCTTTCCAGCCCCTATGCTCTCGATGATCTCGCGCTGGATGCCTCTGAAGTCAGGGTAGCCCCAGTGCTCACGCAGTATGGCGCGATAGTCTGCCACCACTCTTTTATCCCTCTCCTTCCTCCGTCTCGGTGGGTCTTATGTCCTCTATCTGCAGTTGCACCGCCCCCCGCTTGAACACGTTGTCCTCGATGGTATAGGCTATGTCAAACGACCGTTTCGACTTGATGTAGCGTGCTGCTGCACTCTGTCCAAAGGCGATGCCGTTCATGACGTTGTTCGACTTGGAATCGACCAATTCCAGTTTGATGTGTTCCTGCTCGCGTCCCACCACCTTCGACGTGCCGAAGTCATAGACATCCTTCGTGCAGAAGATAGGTTTCGTGTTGCCCGGTCCGAACGGAGCGAAGCGCTTGAGGTCGTTGTGCAGCTTCTTCGTGATATCCTTGAAGTCGATGAGCGCGTCGATGTGGAGGAAAGCCTCCGTCTGCTCCGGCTGGATGTGGCTATCCACATAGGCCTGGAATCGGTTGCGAAACTCCCTCACGTCGCTCCAGCGCAGCGTCAGTCCTGCCGCATAGGTATGGCCGCCGAAGTTGAGCAGCAAGTCGCGGCAGCTCTTGATGGCCGAGTAGATATCAAATCCCGCCACGCTCCGAGCCGATCCTGTCGCCAGGTCTCCCTCGCGCGTGATGACCACGGTGGGGCGGAAGTAGATCTCTGTCAGTCGGCTGGCCACGATGCCTACCACGCCCTTCTTCCAGTGTTCGTCGTAGAGGACGATGCTGCTCTGGTGGCTTTGGCTCTCCAGTCGGTTCACGATCAGGTTGGCCTCGTCCGTCATCTGTCGGTCTATGCCCTTTCGCTGCTCGTTGTACGTGTCGATGTGGCGTGCCCTTCGCAGCGCTTCGTTGATATCCCGCTCCACGAGCAGGTCCACGCTCTCCTTGCCACACTCCATGCGTCCGCTGGCGTTGATGCGCGGTCCTATCTTGAAGATGATCTCGCTCATCGACAGTTCGCGCCCGCTCAGTCCACACACGTCCACGATGGCCTTGAGGCCGACGCTGGGGTTTTGGTTGAGCTGCTTCAGTCCGTGGAAAGCCAGGATGCGGTTCTCGTCCACCACGGGCACGAGGTCTGCTGCGATGCTCACGGCACAGAAGTCGAGCAGCGGGATGAGGCGCGAGAAGGGAATGCCGTTGTTCTTGGCAAAGGCCTGCATAAACTTGAATCCCACGCCGCAGCCACAGAGCTCCTTGAACGGGTAGGTGTCGTCCGCCCGCTTCGGGTTGAGCGTTGCCACGGCACACGGCAGTTCGTCGTCCGGCACGTGGTGGTCACAGATGATGAAGTCAATGCCCAGCTGCTTGGCGTGTGCTATCTCTTCCACCGCCTTGATGCCACAGTCGAGGATGATGATGAGTTTCACCCCCGTCTCCTCCGCATACTGCAGTCCTTTGTGGCTGATGCCATACCCCTCGTCGTAGCGGTCGGGGATGTAATAGTCGATGTTGGAGTAGAACTGTCGCAGAAATTTGTACACCAGCGCGACGGCCGTGCATCCATCCACGTCGTAGTCGCCATAGACCAGTATGCGCTCCTTGCGCCCCATGGCGTCGTTGAGGCGGTCCACGGCGAGATCCATGTCCTTCATCAGAAACGGGTTGATGAGATCGGCCAGTTGCGGACGAAAGAAGCGCTTGGCCGCCGACTCGGTCGTGATGCTGCGATCGATGAGCAGGTTGGCGAGTATCGGGCTGATATTCAGCTTCTCACCCAACTCCTTGGCCGCACGTTGCCGATCGGGCGAAGGCGATTCGTAATTCCATTTGAAATGCATTTATATTGTTCTTTTTTTGATTTCTTCTTCAGCCTGCCGTGAGGCAGCGTCCCCCGGCAGTTGTGCCAGGGGCACAATAGGGGAGTGTAAAGTTACAAAAAATAATCCGGATTGTATCGGGGGGCATTTGTTTTTTTAGTTTTCTTAAAGGATGCTTCCATGCCGGGGTATCACGATCGCTACGCCCGCGCCCTCTCGGCCTCGTATGATAGCATCATCCCCACGCTCCCTCCGAGGGAAGGAACGTGGGGATGAGAACTTGTGTGGATGCGGGCAGTTCGCCTCGGTCAGACGTCGATCTGCAGTCCGTCGTAGGCGAAGCTCACCCCCTCGGGCAACCGCTTGCTGGCCTCGGTGTAGCGCCCGATCTTGTGGGTGAGATGCGTGAGGTAGGTGCGCCGTACGCCCAGGCGGTGTGCGAAGTCGATGGCATCGCTCACCAACTGATGGGAGTGGTGGGGCGGATCCCAGCGCAGCGCATTGACTACGAGCGTGTCAACGTCCTGTATATAAGGTAGTTCTGTCTCGTCGATCGACTTCATGTCGGTGATGTAGGCCAGTGGTCCGATGCGAAACCCGAGGATGGGCATCTTGTCGTGGAGCACCACGATGGGCACGATCTTGAGGTCGCCGATCTGCAGCGGATCGTGCGGAGCGATGGTGTGGAGAGCCAGTTTGGGTACGCCTGGGTAGAGATGCTCGCCGAAGCAGTAGGGCATGGTGTGGTGCAAGCCGCTGCAGGTGGCTGCGTCGGCATAGATATTGACCGGTCCGAGTTGGCAGAACGGGCGCACGTCGTCGATGCCCGCCACGTGGTCGTAGTGGATGTGCGTGATGAGCAGTCCGTCGATCTTGCGGAAGGGCTGGCGAAGGATCTGCTGGCGGAAGTCGGGTCCACAGTCGATCAGCACGCGCGTGGTCTCCGTCTCTATGAGCGCGGAGGTGCGCAGACGCTGGTCCCGCGGGTCTTGGCTGCGGCAGACCTCGCAGTCGCAGCCGATGACGGGCACGCCGTTGGACGTTCCCGTACCTAAGAACGTCAGTCTCATCGGATATTCACCTCGGGGTTGATTTCTATACCGAACCGCTCGGCCACGTCGTGGCGCACGGCCTCGCAGAGCTTCTTGACCTCCTGGCCCGTCGCCCCGCCGAGGTTGATGAGCACGAGCGCTTGGCGCGCATAGACCCCCGCCCGTCCGAGCGACCGTCCTTTCCAGCCACACTGGTCTATCAGCCAGCCAGCGGGCACCTTGTAGCGAGTCGTCCCGTCGGCGTCAGCCACCTCGTAGTGGGGAATCTGTGGATATTGCGCCTGTAGTTCCCTAAACTTCTCTTCGCCTACGATGGGGTTCATGAAGAAGCTGCCTGCGTTGCCAAAGACCTTGGGGTCGGGGAGTTTGCTGCGCCTGATCTCGATGATCGTCTGTCGCATCTGCTCCGCCGTGGGGTGGGTGATGGCTTTCTCGGCCAGGGCCGTACGGATGTTGCCATAGTCGAGTTGCGGATCAAACTGTGTGGAGAGCCGGTAGGTGACGGAGGTGATGAGGAAGCGGTCGCGCCACTCGTGCTTGAAGCGGCTCTGTCGGTAGCTGTAGCCACAGTCGCTGCCCTTGAGGTGGCAGAGGCGTCCCGTCGCTATCTCCACGGCCTCCACCTCTTCGATGAGATCGCAGGCCTCCGCGCCGTAGGCACCGATGTTCTGCACGGCGCTGGCACCACACTCGCCTGGTATCAGCGAGAGATTCTCCGCACCGTGGTAGCCATTGGCGACACACCACGCCACGAAGGCGTCCCACTCCTGTCCTGATCCGCAGCGCACACGTCCTTCTCCCAGCGGCTCGATGAATCGGATGGCAGAGTGGATCACCGTCCCCTCGTAGTCGCCCGTCAGTAGCAGGTTGCTGCCGCCGCCAAGGATGAGCAGCGGGCCGTCCTCGGGGGTGAGGGCTCGGACCAGCTCCTGCGCCTCTTCGACGGAGCCATACTCCACGAATCTTCGGCAGCGGACGTCGATGCCGAAGGTGTTGTGGGCCAGTAAACTATAGTTTTTTTTGTCTATCATCTGTTTTCTCCTTCATTTGAATAAGAATCCTTCGTTCGAACACGAATCCTTTGTCTGGGACACGATTCCTATGTTTGAACACGATTTCTTCGTTTGGGACATGATCCCTTCGTTTGAGACAAGATTTCTTTGTCTGAACAAAAATCCTTCGTTCGAACAAAACCGATGCGCCCCGGTCTTGTTTGGTCGTGGGTCGCATCGGGTGTGATGTGGTTGTGGTGGGCCGGACCCTGGGGCCCGGATCAGATCAAAGACGAGATCAATATGCCTTGATCTTCTCCAGGCGCCATTTGCCGTGGCGCTGCTTGAAGACCAGTCGGGTCTCGATGCCGTTGGAGAGTCCTCTGAAGACCAGGATCTTGCGCTGGCTCTTGCCATACTTCTGGCCGTAGAGGATATTGTAGATCATATTGTCGGGCACGGTGGGCAGGAAGGTGCTCCACTCCTCGGCTGGTATCGTCGTCTCCACGTGGCTTGTCTCCTCGCCGTTGGGGTCAGGACCGGAGTAGGGCAGCGGGTTGCGGATCATTCCCGCGCCGTTGGCTGCGAAAAACTTCTGCAGGAAGTTGAGGAAGGAGGCATTGACATTGTCCTTGAAGCTGATCTGATTGATGCGCTCCATGCGCCACTTGCCGTCTCCATGTCCAAAGGCATACTGGTCCACCAGTCCCTCGCGCAGATAGATCTTCTCCACGACGACGCTGTCGAGGGAGGTCGATTTGGCGTTGTCCATCTGCTGCTCGTTGTCAAAGATGAGCGTATAGTATTGCTGGCGCATGAAGAAGTGCTCCGTCTTCCACTGGCTCTTCTGTAGCATCTTCGTCTTGCCACCCCGCGTCACGGGTAGTGGAAACACGATGCGGGCGCGCTGCAGGCGCCTGTTGGCGATGAAGTTGAAGAAGAAGTCGTCGAAGAGCTGGTCGGCGGCCTTCGGCATCGGTGTCTCCTCGACGATCCGTGCGATGGTGTCGGCGTGGGTCGTGTCGGCGATGGTGTCGGTGTCGATGGCCAGCGTGTCGGTAAGCGCCTCTGGCTTTTTGTCCGTGCAGCCGGTGTTCAATCCGACCATTACGCAGCAGAGCGCAATGGTCAACAAGAATAACTTTCTCATTCTCTCAATATTATATATAGATATACTAAAATACGGGTGCAAAGTTAGCGTAAAGCGCAGACAATACAAAATAAAAATCAGTTTTATTTTGCGGTTCATCTGATTTACTGTAACTTTGCAGAAAAATTAAAGCGAGCTATGTTATTAGAGAAGATAGAAGGACTTCTGAAGGAAGTCAGCACGGTGACGGCGCAGAGTGCCGAGGATGTGGAACGTTTGCGCCTGAAGTACCTCAGCAAGAAAGGCGAGATCAACGCCCTCATGGGCGAGTTCCGCAACGTGGCCGCCGACCAGAAGCGTGCCGTCGGCATCAAGATCAACGAGCTCAAGCAGCTTGCCCAGAGCCGCATCAACGCGCTCAAGGAGCAGGTGGAGGACCAGGCGGCGCAGAGCGACGACATCGACCTGACGCGCACGCCCTATCCCGTGACGCTGGGTACGCGCCATCCGCTGACGCTGGTGAAAAACGAGATTATCGACATATTCTCCCGTATGGGCTTCACGCTCTATAGCGGTCCCGAGATCGACGACGACCAGCACGTCTTCACGATGCTCAACTTTGCCGCCGACCATCCCGCACGCGACATGCAGGACACTTTCTTCATCGACAGGAGCGATCCCTCCGACGTGACCAAGAACGTCTTGCTGCGCAGCCACACCTCGGGCGACGAAGCCCACTATATGGAGACCCACGAGCCCCCCATCCGTATCCTCTGCCCGGGCCGCGTCTATCGCAACGAGGCCATCTCGGCCCGTGCCCACTGCTTCTTCCACCAGGTGGAGGGCCTGTATGTGGACAAGGGCGTGAGCTTCACCGACCTGAAGCAGGTGCTGCTCACCTTTGCCCGCGAGATGTTTGGCGCCGACACGAAGATTCGCCTTCGTCCCAGCTACTTCCCCTTCACGGAGCCCAGCGCCGAGATGGATATCTCCTGCAACATCTGTGGCGGCAAGGGCTGCGGCTTCTGCAAGCACACGGGATGGGTGGAGATCCTGGGTTGCGGCATGGTCGATCCCCACGACCTGGCCGCCTGCAACATCGATCCCGAGGTCTATACGGGCTACGCCTTCGGACTGGGCGTGGAGCGCATCACCAACCTCAAGTATCGTGTGAGCGACCTCCGTCTCTTCTCCGAGAACGACACCCGCTTCCTCCGCGAGTTTGAGCAGGCGTAGGCGCCGCGTCGTTTTGCTAGCAGCGAGCCATCCTTGCCGGCAGCAAGATAGGGTAAGATACTAAGGTAAGATATTAAGGTAAGATATTAAGAAAAGACAATCCCGGGTCACACTGGTTGTGGTCCGGGATTGTCTTTTTGTTTTCCTTTAGGACTGCTTCACCTTTAGGGCTGCTTCACCTTGCGCATGGACAGGGCGATGCGGCCACGGCGCAGGTCCACCTCCGTCACGCGGACCATGACCTGCTGGTGGAGTTTCACCACCTCGTTGGGGTCTTTGACAAACTTGTCGGCCAACTGAGAGATGTGGACGAGGCCATCCTGATGGACCCCGATATCGACGAAGGCCCCAAAGTTGGTGATGTTGGTCACGATGCCGGGCAGCTCCATTCCCTCGCCCAGGTCGTCGATGGTGTGGACGCTGTCGGAGAAGCGAAACTCCTGGATGGGCTGGCGCGGGTCGCGGCCCGGCTTCTCCAGTTCGGCGAGGATGTCGTTGAGCGTGGGCAGTCCGACGGTGGACGTGATGTAGCGCCTGACGTCGATCTGCCGCTGCTTCTGCTTGTCGGCCACGAGTTGCGCCACGGTGCAACCCTCGTCGGCCGCCATGCGCTCCACGATGGCGTAGCTCTCGGGGTGGACTGCCGAGTTGTCGAGCGGATTCTTCGCTCCAGGGATGCGTAGGAAACCCGCACACTGTTGGTAGGCTGCCGGTCCCAGTCGCGGCACCTTGCGCAGCTGGGCCCGCGAGGTGAAGGCACCGTGCTCCCTGCGGTAATCGACGATGTTTTGTGCCAGGGCCGGTCCGAGACCGCTCACGTACATGAGCAGGTGCTTCGAGGCCGTGTTGACATTGACGCCGACGAGGTTGACGCAGCTCTCCACCGTCCGGTCGAGCGAGTGCTTGAGTTTGGCCTGGTCCACGTCGTGCTGATACTGTCCCACGCCGATGCTCTTCGGGTCGATCTTGACCAGTTCGGCCAGCGGGTCCATCAGTCTTCTGCCGATGGAGACCGCTCCGCGCGTCGTCACGTCCTCGTCGGGAAACTCCTCGCGCGCCGTCGGCGAAGCCGAGTAGATGGAGGCGCCGTCCTCGGAGACCGTGAAGACGCTCACCTCCGGCAGGGCGGGATTGTAGTCGAGCATCTCATCGACAAAGTCCCTCGTCTCGCGGCTCGCCGTGCCGTTGCCTATGGCGATGGCCTCAATGGCGAAGTCCTTCACCATGCGTGCGGCCGCCACGGTGGCCTGGGCACGGTGGCGCTTGGGCGGGTGAGGGTAGAGGATCTCGTGGTGGAGCAGGTTGCCCTGGGCGTCGAGGCAGGCGATCTTGCAACCGTTGGCAAATCCGGGGTCGATGGCCATCACGCGCTTCTGTCCCAGCGGGGCGGAGAGGAGCAGCTGGCGCAGGTTCTCGGCGAAGACATGGATGGCCTCTTCGTCGGCCTTCTCCTTGCTCAGCGCCGTAAACTCATTTTCGATACTCGGGTCTATGAGCCGTCGGAAGGCGTCCTCCACGGCTTCGCCCACGAGGCTTTGACAGGCGCCGTGGCCTCTGACAAACTGTCGGCGCAGGCGGTCCTCCACGGGCTCTTCGTCGGCGATGGCGATGCCGACGCGCAGCACGCCCGCCTCCTGGCCGCGGCGCATGGCCAGCAGTCGGTGGGAGGAGCAGCGGCGCAGCGGCTCGGAGAAGTCGAAGTAGTCGGCAAACTTCTGTGCCTCGTCTGTCTCGGCCATTTTCTTGACGACCTTCGCGCTGATCACGGCCTCGCGGCGGTAGGCCGCACGCACGGTGTTGCGCGCCTGCTCGTTTTCGCTCACTCCCTCGGCGATGATGTCCTTGGCGCCAGCCAGCGCTGCTTCCACGTCGGCCACGTCGCCCTTGACGAAGCGCTTTGCCGCCTGGGCGGGGTTGGCCTCGCGCTGCAGCAGGAGGATCGTGGCCAGCGGTTCCAGTCCCTGCTCCCGCGCCACCTGCGCCCGGGTGCGCCGCCGCGGCTTGAAGGGCAGGTAGATGTCCTCCAGCTCCGTGGCGTTCCAGCAGTTGCGGATGCGCCGCTCCAGTTCGGGCGTGAGCTTCTCCTGCTCGGCGATGGTCTTGAGGAACGTCGCCTTGCGCTTCTCCAGCTCCTTGAGCTGCGCGTTGAGTTCGCTGATGCGTGTGATCTGCACCTCGTCGAGGTTGCCCGTCCACTCCTTGCGGTAGCGTGCGATGAAGGGGATGGTGCAGCCCTCGTCGAGCAGTTTCAGCGTGGCTTCCACCTGGTGTTCGCTGATGGACAGGGCGTTGGCGATATGTTTGGCAAATGGATTCATTGTCTTGTAGCGTTTGGTTTTCTTGTATTGTTGGGCAGCCGTCGCAATGGAAATCTTGTTTCCTTATTGCCGAGTGCAGCCTAACTTATGCAAAGTTAGTGCAAACGAGCGCAATGGAAATCTTGTTTCCTTATTGCCGAGTGCAGCCTAACTTATGCAAAGTTACGGAAAAATCATGAAACCCACCGCCGAATCGGCCAAAAATGTGTAACTTTGCACCTAATTTAATAAGGAGTATAGCATGATTTCGATAGAAGGACTTACCGTGGAGTTTAGCGCGAAGCCATTGTTCCGCGACGTGAGCTTTGTCATCAACGACCACGACCGCATCGCCCTGGTCGGCAAAAATGGTGCGGGCAAGAGTACGATGCTCAAGATATTGTGTGGCGAGCAGCAGCCCACGAGTGGCGTGGTCTCCATTCCCGGCGGCACTACCATTGGCTATCTGCCGCAGGTGATGCGGCTGGCCGATGACACGACCGTGCGTGAGGAGGCTCGCAAGGCTTTCTCCGACAATACCAAGATGCAGCAGCAGCTGGAGCGGATGCAGCAGGAGATGGCCGACCGCACCGACTTCGAGAGCGAGGGCTACGCCCAGCTCGTGGAGCGCTTCACCCACCTCCACGACCGCTACATGCTCCTCGGCGGCGAGAACTACGAGGCCGAGATCGACCGCACGCTCCAGGGCCTGGGCTTCAGCCGCACCGACTTCTGCCGCCCCACGCGCGAGTTTTCGGGCGGCTGGCGCATGCGCGTCGAACTGGCCAAGATCCTCCTTCGCAAGCCCGACGTCCTCCTCCTCGACGAGCCTACCAACCACCTCGACATCGAGAGCATCCAGTGGCTGGAGCAGTTTATCCAGCAGAGCGCCAAGGCCGTCGTCCTCGTCAGCCACGACCGCGCCTTCATCAACAATGTCACCACACGCACGCTGGAGATCACCTGCGGCCATGTGGAGGACTACAAGGTGAGGTACGACGAGTATGTCGTGCTGCGCAAGGAGCGCCGCGAGCAGCAGATGCGCGCCTACGAGAACCAGCAGAAGGAGATCGCCGACACGCGCGCCTTCATCGAGCGCTTCCGCTACCAGGCCACCAAGGCCGTGCAGGTGCAGCAGCGCATCCGCCAGCTGGAGAAGATCGTGCCCATCGAGATCGACGAGGTGGACAACCGCAGGATGCACCTCAAGTTTCCGCCCTGCCTCCGCTCGGGCGACTACCCCGTGATCTGCCAGGGCGTGGAGAAAGCCTATGGCGACCATGTGGTCTTCTCCGACGTCGATCTGACCATCAAGCGCGGCGAGAAAGTGGCCTTCGTGGGTCGCAACGGCGAGGGCAAATCGACGCTCGTGAAGTGTATCATGAACGAGATACCCTATGGCGGCACGCTCAAGATAGGCCACAACGTGCAGATCGGCTATTTCGCCCAGAATCAGGCCCAGCTCCTCGACGAGCGGCTGACGGTCTTCGAGACCATCGACGAGGTGGCGCGGGGAGAGATGCGCCTGAAGATCAACGACCTGCTCGGCGCCTTTATGTTTGGCGGCGAGGCCTCGGAGAAGCCCGTCAGCGTGCTCTCCGGCGGCGAGAGGTCGCGCCTGGCGATGATCCGCCTGCTGCTGGAGCCCGTCAACCTGCTCATCCTCGACGAGCCCACCAACCACCTCGACATGCCCTCCAAGGACGTGCTCAAGGAGGCCGTCCGCGCCTTTGACGGCACGGCCATCATCGTCAGCCACGACCGCGAGTTTCTCGACGGCCTCGTCACGAAAGTCTATGAGTTTGGCGGCGGCCACGTGCGCGAGCATCTCGGCGGCATCTACGACTGGCTGCACTCCC
>UMFK01041833.1_pt1 | contig 27759 bp, 25 predicted proteins | sample 1964981 | NCBI WGS metagenome assembly UMFK01 (sample SAMEA4836043, study PRJEB28245) | human gut metagenome | biome: gut microbiome; material: fecal sample | place: Denmark | collected 2008
ATCGCCACACCCGAGCCCCTCTGACATTGGCTCAAATAATCTATATCTATATGTAGATTGTAACAACTATGCAATTATCTAATGTATGTTTCGTCCGTGACAATGCCATATACGGTTGGGTGTGGCAATAAGCACAGCTTAAGTTTTCACGGAGATAACGTGAATGGCACATGTCCGAAAACGTAAATAAAGCCATGTAAGTTTGTCCTATATGGTTAAGCAAGGCATTCTGATTACGCCGGTGCTTGGTGAGGTTCTTACGAACCTAGCACCGCTGCGTATGAAGCATAGCGCAAGCGTGCCTGCGTACCATAAAGGCAAACCAACATGGCTTTCTCTATATCTTTTTGCATGTGCCCTCACACATCATCCGTCACTTACGCTGTGCAAGGGTAGAAATGTTTCACGTGAAACTTTTCTATAATTAGTGGTTTTCACATTTTTATTTTACTAGATGTCGTCTTTTCTATTTTCTCCTTTTATGTTACAATAGACAACGAGCGAAAATGTACATATAGAAAAGGAAGTATTTTAAAATGGGAAGAATTATAGCAATTGCAAATCAGAAAGGTGGCGTTGGCAAGACAACCACTTCAATCAATCTGGCTGCATGTCTTGCTGAAAAAGGTTTTAAAACTTTGGCTGTAGATATGGATCCACAGGGACATCTTACAACCGGATATGGAATCAACAAGGATGAGTTGGAATATACCATTTATGATGTAATGTGTGATAATTGCAATATTGGAGAAGCAATGTTGATCAATGTGATTCCAAGTTTAAATATTCTTCCTTCAAATCGATATCTTGCTGGTGCAGAAGTAGAATTTATTGGGGAACCAAACATGCAATATATCTTAAAGGAACAACTCCGTAAGATTCAGAATAAGTTTGATTATATTATCATTGACTGTCCTCCTGCTCTCGGAATGTTGACTATCAATTCTATGACGGCAGCGAATACAGTATTGGTTCCAATTCAATGTGAATTTTTTGCACTAGATGGATTATCTCAGTTAATATATACGATTGAACTAATCCAACAGAAGTTGAACAAAGATTTAAAAATTGAGGGTGTTGTATTTACCATGTATGATTCCCGTACCAATTTATCTTTACAAGTTGTGGAGAATGTTAAAGAAAATCTGAATCAGAATGTATATAAAACAATTATTCCTAGAAATGTTCGTCTTGCAGAAGCACCAAGTCATGGTTTACCGATCACTACATATGATAACCGAAGTGCCGGTGCAGAAGCTTATCGTATGTTAGCAGACGAAGTAATAACAAATATTTATATTTAATGAATAACTGTTTACAAATATCTATTCATAATATAAAATAATGTTTCACGTGAAACATAAATATAACATTACATTCATTTATGATTACATTTCACAATTCACTTTTTCACAAAGTGAATTGTATTTATTATATTATTATCGTTTATTGAATAATTTATGGAGGAAAATAAAATGGCAAAAAAAGGATTAGGCAATGGTTTGGATACCATGTTAGGAGTACATACAACTCCCTCCAGAAATAAATCATCCGCCAATTCAGTAGAAACAAAAGAAGTCATTAAGGAAGTGATTAAAGAAGTACCAACCGAAATGACTTTGAAAATAAAAGATATCGAGATCAACAAAGATCAACCAAGAAAACAATTTAATGAAGATGCTCTTCAGGAATTAGCAGATTCTATTTCACAACACGGAGTCATTGAACCATTAGTTGTAACAAAAAGAGATAATTATTATCTATTAGTATCCGGTGAACGACGTTGGAGAGCTTCCATGAAAGCCGGTTTAAAAGAAGTACCGGTTGTAGTAAAAGATTATACAGACCAACAGATTTTAGAAATCGGATTAATTGAAAACATCCAACGCGAAGACTTAAATCCAATTGAAGAAGCACAGGCTTATCAGAAATTGATTGAAGAGTTTCACATGAAACAGGATGATATTGCAGAAAGAGTATCAAAGAGTCGAAGTGCAATCACAAATATACTTCGATTATTAAAATTAGCAACGCCTGTACAGGAAATGGTTATTGATGAGAAATTATCGAATGGACATGCCAGAGCATTACTACCAATTGAAGATGCTGAATTACAATATGAAACTGCATGCAAGGTATTTGATGAAAGACTTTCCGTTCGTGAAACAGAAAAATTAGTAAAAAAGATACTAAATAATCTTGCAAACCCAAAAGTAGTAGACACCGCTGCTACTACCGAAGATTTATCTTTCCTTTATCGAGATATTGAAGAAAAATTCAAATATAAACTGGGTGCAAAGACAACCATCAAAGCAAAGAATAATGATAAGGGTAAAATTGAAATAGAATATTTTTCTAAAGATGAATTAGAACATATTATGGAAATGATCTATTCTATTCAATCTTAATTCAGCGTAAATATTAACTATAGTTATTATAATATTAACCACAGTTAAAATTAATATTACTAGGACAGGGATAAAACAATGAATATATTTGAATCATTTGGTATCAGTACGGATATTGTAGTGATTGTGTTGTGTATCATCGTAGCCGTACAATTTATCTGGATACTGACAATTATTTCAAAATGTAATAAACTCACAAAAAGACTGAATAAATTTACATCCGGAAGAGATGCTGCTAATTTTGAGCAGATATTGATAAAACGTTTTTCAGAGATTAAACAGATCGTAAAAAATGAGAAAAAACAGAACAAAGAGATTGACATGGTAAATGACAAATTTCTTACAACCTTTTGCAAGATTGGACTTGTAAAATATGATGCTTTCAAGGAAATGTCAGGAAAATTAAGCTTCTCTCTCGCTCTTCTTACAGAGAATCATGATGGTATTATCATTACATCCATGCATAGCCGGGAAGGTTGCTTTACCTATTGCAAAGAAGTAACCAATGAAGAATCTTATTACATTTTATCGGAAGAAGAACGACTGGCATTAAATGTTGCCATTGGAAAAGATGGTGCAAAAGAAGCGGCAAAAGAAAGAGAAGACCGAAAACCGGAAATCGGTTATTAACAGGAGTAATAGATGCATAATTATTTAAGAGCAATTGGATTTAGTAAATTAAAGAATAAAATAGAAGAAAACACATTGATCACAGCCTCATTAAATGATTATTCCAATCGGTCTGAAATTGAAATTGGATCTGACACTACGTTAATACAGATTACAAAATCAATAGGTCCAGGTATTGGATTATGTATTGTTGCAGAACAGGATCAAAATCATACTATGACAGTAGATCATGTATTTCCTTATTGCACCGGAACTACAAAAACATCACAATCCGATATTCAAATTGAAGGGCATTTTGATAAAGAAGCTTATTCCGGAATATCAGATGATTATAATTTGGAAATTACCCTTATCTATGCTATTCAAAATATTACAGACTATGTGAGAAGTACATGGTCAAACACATTTTATCAGCCACCAAAACATGTAAAATTCGGAGCCCTTTCCATTCATGGAAGAATTCTCTATGGTATAAAATTAGAATCCATGGCATATCCATATGAGAAACAACCGATCAGCAACCGGGAACGAAGAAATCTGATTGCAAGGGCAAAATCCGGTGATATGGATGCCTTGGAAAATCTGACATTAGACGACATGGATACCTACTCTCTTGTCAATAAACGGATCAAAGACGAAGATTTATATACTATAGTAGAAACTTATTTTATGCCTTATGGAATTGATAATGAGCAATATGCCATTTTAGGTATAATTAAAAAATTTGAGCAGATTACTAATGAATTTTCAGAAGAAATAGTGTATAATCTAACTATACTATGCAACGACATTACTTTAAATGTTGCAATCAATTCTCTTGATTTGGAAGGAGAACCGGAAGTAGGCAGGCGATTCAAAGGAATCATCTGGTTACAAGGCTGGGTTTACTTCTCCGAATAAGGAGATCTGTACCCGTAGTTAAATGGATATAACAATTCTCTCCTAAAGAATAATTGTGGGTTCGATTCCCGCCGGGTGCATTTTCAATATTCAATTTTATAACTTATTATAAAATGGAGGGCATGTTATGAAAATTAAAAAAACTAATTTAACATTCAGTGCTGTAGGATTTGTTGCTGCAATATTAATTCTTCTTTATTTGATACTGAATATGCCACAAATGATAGAACTTATTATTGTATTTGGTTTAATAGCTTTAGCTGACACCTATTTTTTAGTTGATAGCATCGTTAAAAAAATTGATGAAATTTCTGAATTATCTTTAGACAAACAGACCGAATTGGTAAAAGTTGAAAAAGGTATTTATTCCGTAGCAAAAAGAGAAGAATCTACCAATAGTAAGAATAACAATGCTTTAATAGAACAACTTGAACAATTAAAAGCCGAGAATCAGAGACTCAATGCAGAATTAATTGAACAACAGAAATTGTGTACAAAGATTCTGATCAAAAAATCTCAAGAGAATAATAATAAAACAATCAACAGTTCAGAACGAATTTCCAAACTTCTTGTTCAGTTGAATGGCAACACTTCTTCTTCCACAAAAGAAACATTAGAAGTATTACAAGAGATCAACAAGACACTTGATACATATTATAATGGAAATAATGATAATGTAAGAAGAATGCGTGCAAATTAGAAGGGATTTTATGAATTATATTGTAATAGATTTGGAGTGGAATCAAAGTTCTTCCGGACCCGCTGGCGAGAATGCCCGGTTACAATTTGAAGTAATTGAGATTGGCGCGACAAAACTCGATTCAAAATTTAATATTATTGACCAATACGGAAGCATCATTAAACCTCGCGTTTATCGACGATTACAATCCGCAATTCGTGAATTACTCAATTATGACGAATCACTTTTACGAACAGGAAGACCTTTTGATGTAGTATTTCGCGAATTTAAGAAATGGTGTGGTGAAGAAGAATACATATTCTGTACCTGGGGACCTTTGGATCTTACCTATTTACAACAGAATATGGATTTCTACTATATGAAAGAGTTTCCATTTCCACTCAAGTTTTATAATCTGCAGGAGATCTATGCAATCAATCATCTCAAAGATAAAAGCCAGATGCCAAGTTTGGAAAAAGCAGTCCGGGATATGAATATTCCAATCGATGCTGCATTTCATTGTGCAAAGAATGATGCCTACTATACAGCGTTAGTTTTTCAGAAGATGAATAAAAGAAAACTTGATGATATGTACAGTATTGATTACTATCACTATCCGAGTTGCGAAGAAGAAGAGATAGCTTCTCATCACAATAATTACTGTGAATATATAACGCGTGCATTTACCAACAAAAAACAGGCAATGGAAGATAAAAATGTATCTAATCTATACTGTTACAAATGCAATCGCAAACTCAACAAGAAGATCAAATGGTTTGTAAATAATACAAATACACAGATTTGTGTTGGTAAATGCTGGTCACACGGTCTTAATTGTGGAAAAGTCCGATTCAAATCTACAAAAGATGGCAATGTATTCGTAATAAAGACAGTGACGAAGATCACAAAAAAAGAATTTGAACACATAAAAGATCGTCAGGATGAATTGAGACTAAAACGTCAGATAAAAAGAAATCAAAAGAAAAGCGTATCCTAAAAAGAAAAGATGTCATAACTGACATCTTTTCTTTTTATACATAATCACCCTATATCATCAATTATTGAATTGGCTCTTTACTTGCTGTTCCGGCTTTTCTGGGATAGACATTGGAAGTCTTATGAACCTTCTCGATCAATATAAAGGATCTCTCAATATCTGTATCCGGCAATGGTATCTTTTTAACCGCAATTAATTTACCACCCAATACCTGAATTGCTTTTCCGGCCTTTTCCACTTCTTCTTCTACTTCCGCAGCCTTATAAGGAATACACATTCCATTAACTTTTACAAATGGGAGTGTATATTCACTTAAAGTAGAGAGGTTTGCAACAGCGCGACTTACACATAAATCAAAACATTCTCTGTATTTCACATTTCTTGCAGCCTCTTCTGCCCTTCCGTGCACTGCCTCTATATCACATAAATGTAATGCATCTATTACCGACTGTAGAAATTTCACACGTTTATTCAAGGAATCCATTAATGTGATCTTCAAATTTGGAAATGCAATCTTTAACGGAATTCCCGGAAAACCTGCCCCGGTTCCAAGATCTAACACTTTGATATCTTGATCCATAATATCCGGATATACTTTTGCAAGTAATAGAGAATCTAAAAAATGTTTTGTAATCACTTCCTCTAATTCGGTAATTGCAGTAAGATTCATTACTTTATTTGTCTCGATCAACATATCGTAGTATGTTTCAAATTGTTTGATCTGTTCATCTGACAGATTCACATTCAGCAATGTCGCTTTTTCCTGTAATCGGTTCATATCTCATCTCTCTTTCCAAGCAGTTGTAAAAATCCAATTATTTATAAATGATTGTCATCCATTATATGAATCTATGCCTTCAGATAGATCATTAACACAGATATATCTGCAGGAGACACGCCGGATATTCTCGAAGCCTGTCCTATATTCTCCGGTCTGACTTCATTTAATTTCTGTCTTGCTTCTTTTCTTAAATTATGAACATCTTCATAGTCAATATCCTGTGGAATTTTCTTTTTCTCTAACTTAACAAAATGTTCTACCTGGGATTTCTGGCGCTTAATATATCCATCATATTTTAATTCAATATTGATCTGTTCCATAATTTCTGAAGCAAACGGTCCATTCCATGCAGCAGCATCTTTCTCATAAACGGAATCTCTCTCTTCATCAATTGGAGCAATCTGTTCATAAGAAAGCTCCGGACGTTTGATCAGATCAGCCAAAGAAGCAGCCGTCTTTAATGTTGTACTTCCATGTGTTTCTAAAAAGTTCTGAATCGTCTTATTAGCTCCGACCATTGTTTCATTTAAACGCTGAACTTCCTGATTGATCAGCTCTCTCTTCTTACAAAAACGTGCATATCTTTCTTCTGAGATCAATCCAATCTCATGACCAATATCCGTTAATCGTAAATCCGCATTATCCTGACGAAGTAACAACCGATATTCAGCACGGGACGTCATCATCCGATATGGCTCTTTTGTTTCCTTTGTCACAAGATCATCAATCAATACACCAATATATGCCTGCGAACGATCTAATACAACCGGCTCTTTGCCCTGCAATTTTCTGGCTGCATTAATTCCTGCCATCAGACCCTGAGCCGCAGCCTCTTCATAACCGGAACTTCCATTCATCTGACCGGCACTGAATAATCCCTCTACCTCTTTGAATTCCAAAGAAGGCTTTAACAATAAAGCACTGATACAATCATATTCAATTGCATAAGCATTCCGGACAATTTTGGCATGTTCTAATCCCGGTACACTTCTATACATCGCATATTGAACATCTTCCGGAAGAGAAGAACTCATTCCACCAATATACATTTCATTGGTAAATTCTCCTTCCGGTTCTACGAATACCTGATGGCGGTCTTTATCCGCAAATTTCATAACTTTATCTTCAATAGAAGGACAGTATCTCGGTCCTGTTCCTTCAATTGCACCGGAAAATAGAGGAGAACGATCAATATTATCACGAATGATCTGATGTGTCTGTTCATTCGTATAAGTCAGCCAGCAACTGATCTGATCCCGCTTTATATCTTCTTCTGTATTCGTAAATGAGAATGGTACAATCTTTTCATCACCAAACTGTTCTTCCATTTTTGAAAAATCAATACTTCTCTTATCAATTCTTGCAGGAGTTCCTGTCTTAAATCTTCTAAGAGGAATTCCCGCATCTGTCATGGAATCCGATAAATAGGTAGCTGCTGACAATCCATTTGGTCCTGTATGATTAACAACATCACCATAAATACATCTTGCATTCAGATATACACCTGTACATAATACAACACATTTTGCATAATAAGAGGCACCCGATTTGGTCCGTACACCTTTGATCTTTTTAAAATCCGTATCTTCAAAAATCAATTCTGCAACTTCAGCCTGACGAAGCGTTAAATGATCCGTATTCTCCATCGTCATTCTCATTCTTCTTGTATATTCTGCTTTGTCAGCCTGTGCACGAAGAGAATGAACAGCAGGACCCTTTGACCGATTTAACATCTTGGACTGGATATAAGTAAGATCAATATTCTTACCCATCTCTCCCCCTAATGCATCAATCTCTCTTACTAAATGTCCTTTGGAAGAACCTCCAACATTTGGATTACATGGCATCATTGCAACACTATCCATGCTGACCGTAAATATAATTGTCTCCTGTCCCATACGTGCCAGGGCAAGTGCAGCTTCACAGCCGGCATGTCCGGCACCCACTACTATGGCATCATATGTTTCCTCAATGGTATTCATAATAATATCCACCTTTTCTATCATTTTATTGTTACTTTATTTACCCATACAAAATTCTTTAAAAATAGTATCCACCAGATCATCTTCTAATGATTCACCAATAATATAACCAAGACGTTCGTAGGCTGCCATAAGATCAATGGAAAGAAAATCTTCCGGCATTCCGGAATCAATACTTTCCCTTACCATATGAATACTTTGCAATGCATCTGCCAATGCTTCTTTCTGTCTCATATTGGTAATATATATCTCATCATTATAAGTTAATCTTCCATGGAAGAACATCTCATTTAACAACTGATAAAATGTATCGAACCCTGTCTGGTCTTTTGCACTGATCGATACAATTGGTTTATTCAGGTTCTTCAAGATATCTTCTTCTGTAACAACACCGGTAAGATCATTTTTGTTCTTTAAAATGATGACATTCCGATCACTGATCCGTTTCATGATCTGATCATCATTCTCATCTAATGGTATAGAAGAATCCACAATATATAATATCAGGTCTGCATGTTCCATTGCCTTCATGGATTTGTCTACTCCAATTTTCTCTACAACATCCTCTGTCTGCCTGATTCCCGCCGTATCGATTATATTAAGAGGGATTCCTTCAATGGAAACAAATTCCTCTAACGTATCTCTTGTTGTTCCTGCAATGTCAGTTACAATTGCCCGGTCTTTTCCGGTCAATACATTCAATACAGAGGACTTTCCTGCATTTGGTTTTCCTAAAATAACCGTACAGATTCCTTCCTTCATCATTTTTCCATCTTCGGCAGTTTTGATCAGATGATCCATCTCTTGTTCCATGCCTTCTAATTCAGCATCTAGAGATTCAGAAAAACCATCCAGATCATAATGTTCCGGATCATCCAATGCGGATTCTATATAAGCAACCTTATGAATCAACAGATCCCTCAAGGATATGATCTTATTCTTCAAACTTCCTTTTAATTGTGAGACCGCTGTCTTTGCTGCGAGATCACTTTTTGCGGATATCAGATCCATAACGGATTCTGCCTGTGACAGATCAATTCTTCCGTTCAAAAATGCACGTTTTGTAAATTCTCCCGGATCCGCTAATCTGGCACCTCTCTGAATCAGAATATGCAGGATCTGCTGCATGACATGCATACCACCATGACAGTCAATCTCTACCACATCCTCTTTCGTATAAGTAGCCGGAGCTTTCATCACCAATACAATTACCTCATCAATGATATTGTGTTGTTCATCGACAATATTTCCATATGCTGCTGTATATGTGGAAAGGTAACGGATCTCCTTTCCTTTTCTCTTAGGAAGAAAAACAGAATCTACAATTGTGATTGCTTTTTCTCCACTTACTCTGATCACACCGATTCCACCTTGATTCATACCGGTTGCAATTGCTGCAATTGTATCGGAAACTTTTATCATTTTTACATTTACCTCTTAATCCAAATAAAATTACACATACAAAGTTTATTATAAACAAAATAACGTAAGATGTATAGATTTTTTTTCCATAATAAAACTGCCCCATATATATTATATGAGACAGTCTTAGATCAATTAATTCAATTTCTATTTTTTCAGATAAACAACAACCTTACGATATGGTTCTTCACCTTCACTTCTGGTTGCAACATATTTATCATTCTGTAATGCAGAATGGATAATTCTTCTCTCATAAGGATTCATTGGCTCTAATGTAACACTTCTTCTGCTTCGCTTAACCTTAAATGCTATATTCTTGGCAAGATTCTCTAGCGTATCTTTTCTTCTTGCACGATAATTCTCTGTGTCTAATTTGACGCGAACATATGCTTCGCTTTCTTTGTTTACAAAGAGACTGATCAAATACTGTAATGCATCTAAAGTCTGTCCACGCTTACCAATCAGAATTCCCATTTCAGAACCTTCCAGATTGATATCCATATTATTATTCTCTTCATCAAAGTCAATGGTTACTTCTGTTTCAATATCCATTGCCTTAAACAATTTTGCAAGATATTCATCTGTCTTTTTTACGATCTCTGCATTTGAAACAGATGATTTTTTCTCAGATGTTGTGCCATAAGTTCCGACTTCTTCTTCTGCTTCTTCTTCTTTCTTTCTTGCTCTGATAACTGCCTGCTTTGCTCCAATACCAAGAAATCCTGAAGAACCCTTTTCAATCACCTCATAGTCTAACTCATCACTGGTAATTCCTAATGCAACGGATGCAGCAGTTATAGCTTCATCTACTGTCTTTGCTTTAAATTCCTGAAAATTCATCCTTACTTCTCCTCCTTCTTTGTATTATTATAATTCATCATAATATTTGCTTTTTCCCCAATACTTCCGCTCTTGTACTGTTTATTTTTGTTTTCCTCAACTGCTTTTTGTGCCTGTGCAGACGGAACATAATTTTTCAAAGATGCAGCAGAATTCTTTCTCATTGCCTGCTGTTTTTCTAATTCTTCCTGTGCCTCTGCTGACTGATCCATCATACGTTCCATGAAAGACTTTTTGCCACCATTTTTGGCAGCTTTCTTAGCAGCTTTTTCCATCTGTTTTGCTAATATCTTATCCATATCCTGATGATCATAATAGAAATTAACACCAAGCTGTATCAAAAGTGAGATCAAAGCACTTGCTGACCAGTAAATACCAATACCTGCAGGTAATGAAATACAGATAAAGATTGACATCAATGGCATTGTGATCTGCATACTCTTCATCATGCTGTTATTTGCAACATCATCTGCCTGTCCACTACTTGATAATTTCATAGACAGGTAGTTAAATACCGCAGACGAGATTGGAATCAATAATGCCCAGCTTAACTTGTAACCTGGAGCTTCTGAGATATTGATACCAAAAATAAAAGAATGAATCTGGTCAATCTGTGATACATTTGATGAAAGATCTCCACTCTTTCCGATCGTATCCAACAAACTATTCAGGTTAGAAACACCAAAGTTTGATAATACATCAATGACATTATTGACACCAACTTCCGCAAGATTCTTAAATGTCTTCATTGCATAACTTGCACCACTGATACCATTATCATTTACAAAATCGACCATAAACTGCTGCGCTTTTGTACCCTGTGTATCTAATACTGCCTGTGCAATTGGAGCATACATTGCCTTGATACTCTCAATATATGCCGGAATATTCTGAATAACACGATACAATGCATAGATAATAGGTAACTGGATCAGTGTCGGAAGACATCCTCCCGTCATGGAAGTTCCATATTTACTATATACAGCCTGAATCTCCTGCTGCTGTTTCATCATGGATTCCTGATCTTTTTTATCTTTATACTTCTTCTGGATCTTCTGAATCTCCGGCTGTATTACCATATTGATCTTTGCTGATTTCTGCTGTTTAAAATTAAGTGGAAATAAAATCAATTTGGCAACAACAGTAAATAAGATAATACATACACCAAGATTTGCAATACCATCACTGCCGGCTAACAGATTATAGATCAAATCCATGATCTTACCAAATATCCAGGCAAATGGTCCTAAAAATCCTCCCTGTGCTGTTAAAAACATCAATATTTAAAATCCTCCTTAAGACTTTTTCTGTGGAACCGGATCATAACCTCCCTTTGAAAAAGGATTACAACGTAATATTCTCCAGATTGCAAGCAGACTTCCCTTTATAACACCATGCACTTCTAACGCTTCAATTGCATAAGAAGAACAGGTTGGATAATACTTGCAGGTCGGATGTCCTTTCAAAGGTGACAAAAATTTCTTATAAAATTTGATAAGTTGAATGAGAATTATTTTGATTATTTTCAATTTTTATCATTCCTATGCATATAATATGCTTCACATAATGTTTTCAATCTGATTTGCAAAATATAGCATCCGGAATATAAAAGTGAATCTTACTGAATAAATATATGATGCAGTTTAGCTAAATGTAGAAATGCACTTTCAATATCCCAGTAGCTATGACCTTTAGAATTAACCCTTGCAACCACTACAATATCTTTTCCGGTAATCAATTCATTCTGATGTAGACGGTATGCTTCTCTAATCAATCTGGTGATCCGATGTCTGACAACACTGTTGCCAACTTTCTTACTAACAGATATCCCAAGTCTGTTACTCTCCAGATTATTGTCCACTATATACATAACAAGGTATTTGTTTGCGTAGGATCTACCCCGTTTATATACATTTCCAAATTCTAAACTGTTTTTCAAAGAAATAAATTGTTTCATTATAATGTTCCCTGACAAAGAAAAAGGTCACAAACCTGTGACCTATGCTGATAAACGTTTTCTTCCTTTAGCACGTCTAGCGGCCAACACTTTTCTACCATTTGATGTGCTCATTCTTTTTCTAAAACCATGAACCTTAGATCTCTGTCTCTTCTTAGGCTGAAATGTCATCTTCATACTCAAATACACCTCCTTCTTTTTGAAAACATCTATCCCATTATATTGAAAAAACCCTTGTAAGTCAAGCGATTCTTTTGTTTTTCTTACTATTTTTTTATTTCATTTTCTGAAAACACAACATGTAGTGTTCTCATTTTTACTTTCTACATATATCACGATTCAAAAGAACCATGATTCCTAATTTTTTTCATTTTTTCACTCTTTATTTCTTGTGTTTACATAATGTTATCCACAAAATGTGAATAACTTGTGGATAACTTATCTGTTTTCATGTGGATTTCATCTTTTTATCCTCTATTTTACATATATTTTACGGTGAACCGAATTTATCCACATTATCCAAATTTTAAAATTAAGCCCTCATAATTCCTCTTTTCCTTGAAAAAAAAGCTATTTTATAGTATTATTAATGAGTATGCGTATGCGTATTTTCTTATATTTATAGAAAGGATTATTAACTATGAAAGAAACACTGATAGAACAATGGGATAACATATTGAACCTTTTGGAAATTGAATACGATGTTTCCCACATGATGATCAATACCTGGATTCGCGCCCTTTCTATTAAAGAAGTAACTGATACGACAATTACCTTTTCAATGGATAAGAAGCTCGGCAAACGAGGAATCGAATTTATTGAGAAAAAAATGTACGATATTTATTTACAATCTGCTATTGAGGCTACATTGAACCAGCCTTATGAGATTTATTTTTGCGTAGAGGGTGAAGATGTCCCAACTGTAAAAGAAGACACGGATACATCTGTAGACGGACATATCAAATTATCATTGGAACGCAGTAATCTGAATCCAAAGTATACATTTGATACTTTTGTAATCGGCGATAATAACCGGCATGCACATGCAGCATGTGTTGCAGTAGCGGAAGAACCATCTTCTGCTTACAATCCATTATTCTTATATGGTGGTGCAGGTCTTGGTAAGACACACCTGATGCAGGCAATTGCCCATCATATTATTACACATAATCCGGATATGAAAGTTCTGTATGTTTCCAGTGAGACATTTACAAATGAGGTAATCGAAGCGATCCGTAATAATAAGAACGAAGAGCTCCGTGCCAAATACCGTAATCTTGATGTTTTATTAATTGATGATATCCAGTTTGTAATCGGTAAAGACTCAACACAGACGGAATTTTTTAACACATTTAATGATCTCTATAATTCCAATAAACAGATCATTATATCTTCAGATAAGCCACCTAAGGAGATTGAGACATTAGAAGAAAGAATGCGTACCCGTCTTGAGTGGGGTGTTCCGGTTGATATTCATGCACCGGATTATGAGACAAGAATGGCAATCCTCAAACGGAAAGCTGAGATGGATCATATATTTATATCCGATGATATATTAGATTTTATTGCTGAAAATGTAGTATCCAATATCCGGGAACTGGAAGGTGCTCTCAATAAGATCAGCGTTTATACAAGATTAGAGAATAACAAAGAATCCCTTACCGTAGACAAAGCTGCTGATATATTAAAGGATCTGATATCCAAAGATGCAGTAAAGGAACTGACACCGGATCTGCTTATTAATATTGTTTCAGATCATATGAATGTTTCTTATGATGATATTACCTCTTCAAAAAGAAGCAAAGATATTGCAACTGCAAGACAGATTGTAATGTATTTATGTAGAAAATATTTGGATCGATACTCTTTACAACAGATTGGCGATGCCTTAGGAGGAAGAGATCATTCCACCGTATTAAACGGTGTAGAAAAGATCAAGTCATTGATCGAGACCGATTCAAATATGAAGGTAACCGTGGAAACAATTGAAAAGAAAGTAAACCTAAAATAACAATTTATCCACAATTTTACGGTTTATTCACATCTATTTTGTTGATAACCTGTTGTTTTTCTTGTGATATATCGTTGAAAACATTTATTTTTATCTGATCTGTTTTTTAGTACATCAGATTTGTGCACCGGTTTCACACCGTTTCTTAAGACGATATAAAGATAATTATGAACATAACATTTTGAGGTATTTCAATGCTTTAAAGGGGATTTGAACATATTCACAGCCCCTACTATTATTACTACTGAATTATTTTAATTATATGTATGATGGGATTTCCACACATCGGACTGAAAGGAGTTTTACACAATGAAGATTAATTGTTCCAAAGACGCTCTTATGAATGGTATTAATATTGTTTCAAAAGCAGTATCTACCAAAAGTACAATGCCTAATTTACAATGTATTTTAATAGAGGCAAGTTTAAGTGAGATTCGTCTGATTGCAAATGATATTGAATTAGGAATTGAGACCGTTATCGAAGGTACGATCAACGAAGCTGGAAAGATCGCCTTAGAGGCCAAATTATTAAGCGACATTGTAAGAAAACTTCCAAATAGCGATATATTTATCGAAACCAATGCCAATTATCAGGCGAACATCCGTTGTGAACGTTCAAAGTTTAATATTCCCGGAACTTCAGGAGAGGATTTCAATTACTTACCGGAAGTAGAAAAGAACAGATATATGAGTCTTTCACAATTTACATTAAAAGAAGTAATCCGTCAGACGATCTTTAGTATATCGGATCAGGAGAATACGAAGATCATGACCGGAGAATTATTTGAAGTCAACGGAGATACCCTTAAAGTAGTTTCACTGGACGGACATCGTATATCTATTCGTAGTGTAACATTAAAGCAAAGCTTCGATAGTATGAAGGTGATTGTTCCCGGTAAGACTTTGAATGATGTCAGCAAGATTTTGACCGGGGATGCAGAAGATGAGGTTCGTTTATATGTTACAGATAAACATATCCTATTTGAGTTTGATCAGACAAAGGTGGTATCCCGTTTGTTAGAGGGTGAATTTTATAAGATCGATCAGATGTTATCAAATGATTATGAGACCAAATTCACGATCAACAAGAAAGAATTTTTAGACTGTATAGACAGAGCATCTTTATTTATCAAGGAATCCGATAAGAAACCGATCATTATGAACATTGAGAATTCCAATATATATCTTAAGATCGATTCTTCTTTGGGTTCTATGAATGAAGAGATTGAGATCAAAAAAGAAGGAAAAGATCTGATGATCGGATTCAATCCAAAGTTTTTAATGGATGCTTTGCGTGTAATTGATGATGAAGAGATAGATATTTATATGGTAAATGCCAAATCCCCTTGTTTCATCCGCAATGAGGATAACAGTTATATTTATCTCATTTTACCGGTTAGTATTGCTGCATAGGAGAATCACATGGAAGTATTAAGATTAAGAGAAAAAGATGATTATATCAATTTAAGTCAGTTGCTGAAAGCAATGAATCTGGTAGAATCCGGAGCTATGGCAAAAGAAGTGATAGACGAAGGACTGGTAAAGGTAGATGGAGAGACAGAATCCAGATACCGAAGAAAATTATATGATGGAATGATTGTAGAATATAATGGAAAGCAGATTCAGGTCGTTCAGTAGTTTAGAGATGTCAGGTAGAATCCAATGTATATTAATTCACTAGAACTTAGTCATTACAGAAATTATGATGCTTTGTCAATTTCATTTGAACCGGGAATAACAATCCTCTATGGAGATAATGCGCAGGGAAAGACTAACATTTTGGAAGCAATTTATATGTCCGGAACTACAAAGTCTCACAGAGGAACCAAAGACAAGGATATTATCCAGTTTGGAGAAGAAGAATCCCATATCCGGTTGAATCTCACAAAGTATGATGTGATGCATCGGATTGATATGCACCTCAAAAAGAATAAGACAAAGGGTGTAGCAGTAGATGGACAGAGTATCCGAAAAAGTGGTGAATTATTTGGAATGATTCATATTATATTCTTCTCGCCGGAAGATCTGAGTATCATTAAGAACGGTCCTTCTGAGAGAAGAAGATTCATGAATCTGGAATTATGCCAGTTGAATAAGATCTATTATTATAACTATGTCAATTATAATAAAGCACTCAATCAAAGAAATACATTATTAAAACAGATTTTTTTCAAACCGGAATTAAAAGATACATTAGACATGTGGGATATGTATCTGATCGAATACGGAACACATCTGATCCGGGAAAGAGAAGAATTCATAAAGCAGTTAAATGATATCGTCAAAGAGATTCATGGACATTTAACCGGAAAGAAAGAATCCATTGAGATTGGTTATGAAAAGAATGTTGAGATAGAGGAATACGAACAGGTCATGGTTTCCAAACGTGAGACAGATCTAAAGTATCAGTCGACACAGACAGGACCTCACCGGGATGACATTTGTTTTTATATAAATGGAATAGATGTTCGCAAATTCGGATCGCAGGGGCAGCAAAGAACGGCTGCTTTATCTCTCAAATTAGCAGAGATTGAGCTGGTCAAATCAATGATCCATGATACGCCGATCCTTTTGTTAGATGATGTGATGAGTGAATTAGATCATAATCGAAAGCAGTTTTTATTAGAAAGTATGAATGATATACAGACAATTGTAACATGTACAGGATATGATGACTTTATCAAATCAAGAATTCATATTAATCAGATTTACAGGGTAACAAATGGAACAGTTGAATGGATCCAATAAATGCAATATATATCAGAAAAGGAGAATAAAAATGGGTAAGAGTCAAGAGCAGGAATATGGTGCTGATCAGATCCAGATCTTAGAAGGTTTGGAAGCGGTGCGTAAAAGACCTGGTATGTATATTGGTACAACTTCTGAAAAGGGTTTGCATCATTTAGTATACGAGATTGTAGATAATGCAGTAGATGAAGCACTTGCAGGATATTGTAATGAGATAACGGTTACGATCAATAAAGATGGTTCCGTAACGGTTGTCGATAATGGACGTGGTATTCCAACAGGAATCCAGGAAAAAGCAGGTATTCCGGCAGTTGATGTTGTATTTACCATGCTACATGCAGGCGGTAAGTTTGGCGGTGGAGGATACAAAGTAGCAGGTGGTCTGCATGGTGTAGGTGCATCTGTTGTAAATGCTTTATCCGACTGGTTAGAGGTTGAAATATATAGAGATGGTAAAGTGCATAAGCAGCGTTATGAAAAGGGTAAGATTATTCATCCGTTAGAGGTAACGGGCAATACAAGAAAGCGCGGAACGAAAGTTACATTTATGCCGGATGAAACAATCTTTGAGACGTTGAACTTTGATTTTGATACATTAAGAACCAGACTTCGTGAGATGGCATTCCTTACAAAAGGTCTGAAAATCACACTTGCCGATAAGCGTGCCGGTAAGGAAAAAGAAAGAGAATTCCATTATGAAGGTGGTATTAAGGAATTCGTACAGTATATTAACCGTCACAAAGATCCTCTATATGATAAGATCATTTATTGTGAGGGAGAAAAAGACGGCGTTATTGTAGAAGTTGCAATGCAGCACAATAATTCCTATAGTGAGTCTGTATATACATTTGTTAATAATATCGGAACGATCGAAGGTGGAACACATTTAACAGGTTTCCGTTCTGCAATTACGAAGGTATTTAATGATTATGCAAGAAATAATAAGATGCTCAAAGATAATGAGGACAATCTGTCAGGTGATGATTTGAGAGAAGGTCTTGCAGCGATTGTAAGTATCAAGATCGGAGATCCTCAGTTTGAGAGTCAGACAAAGATCAAGCTCGGTAATTCAGAAGCACGTACTGCTGTAGACAGTGTTGTTACGGAACAGCTTACCATCTTTCTTGAATTGAATCCAAAGGTAGCAAAGATCATTGTAAATAAGGCAATCCAGGCACAGCGTGCAAGAATTGCGGCCCGTAAGGCGAGAGATGTTGCAAGAAAATCAACATTAAGTGATTCTATGGCACTTCCGGGAAAATTAGCAGACTGTTCTGATAAGAATCCGGAAAATTGTGAGATTTACATCGTAGAGGGAGATTCTGCGGGTGGTTCTGCCAAGACTGCCAGATCCCGTTCAACACAGGCGATTCTTCCACTTCGTGGTAAGATATTGAACGTAGAAAAGGCAAGAATTGACCGTATTCTCGGAAATGAAGAGATTAAGGCGATGATCACTGCATTTGGTACGGGTATTCATGAAAACTTTGATATCAGCAAACTTCGTTATCATAAGATCATTATTATGACGGATGCCGATGTAGACGGTGCACATATTGCAACACTGATGCTTACATTCTTCTATCGTTTTATGCCGGATCTGATCAGAGAGGGACATGTATATCTTGCACAGCCGCCTCTTTACAAATTAGAGAAGAATAAAAAGGTCTGGTATGCGTATAGTGACGAAGAATTAGATAACATTTTAAAAGAAGTAGGACGTGACCAGAATAATAAGATTCAGCGTTACAAAGGTTTAGGTGAGATGGATGCTACCCAGCTTTGGGATACGACTATGGATCCGGAGCACCGTATTCTGCTTCGTGTAGGAATTGAAGATGATAATGAATCAGAGGTTGATCTGACATTTAATACATTGATGGGCGATAAAGTAGAGCCTCGTAGAGAATTTATTGAAGCAAATGCGAAATTCGTTAAGAACCTTGATATTTAATGAGAGAAGGAGAAAAGAATGGAAGACAATATTTTTGATAAGGTAAATGAAGTTGACCTTAAGAAAACCATGGAAAATTATTATATAGATTATGCCATGAGTGTTATTACTTCCCGTGCATTACCGGATGTCCGTGATGGATTAAAACCGGTTCAGAGAAGAATTTTATATTCCATGATCGAATTGAACAATGGTCCGGATAAGCCACATCGTAAATGTGCCCGTATCGTCGGTGATACAATGGGTAAGTACCATCCACATGGAGATACTTCCATCTATGATGCAATGGTTAAATTAGCGCAGGAGTGGAATACGAGATATCCGTTAGTAGACGGACATGGTAATTTTGGTTCCGTGGATGGTGACGGTGCTGCTGCCATGCGTTATACTGAGGCAAGACTTTCTAAGATTTCAATGGAGATGCTTGCAGACATCAACAAAGATACGGTTGATTTTGCACCAAACTTTGATGAGACAGAGAAAGAGCCGGTTGTATTACCTTCCCGCTATCCAAACTTATTGGTAAATGGTACCGGTGGTATTGCAGTTGGTATGGCAACAAATATTCCACCTCATAATCTTCGTGAAGTCATCAATGCGGTTGTGAAGATCATTGATAATTATATACAGGAAGACAGAGCAACGACAATTGATGAGATATTAGAGATTGTGAAGGGACCGGATTTTCCAACCGGTGCAACCATCTTAGGACGTCAGGGAATTGAAGATGCTTATCGTACCGGACGTGGTAAGATTAAGATCCGTTCCGTTACTGATATTGAACCAATGGCAAATGGTAAGCAGAGAATTGTAGTAACCGAGCTTCCATATATGGTAAACAAAGCAAGATTAATTCAGAACATTGCAACATTAGTGAAAGAGAAGAAGATTGAGGGTATTGCAGAACTTCGTGATGAGTCATCCAGAGAAGGTATGCGTATTGCAATCGAATTGAAGAGAGACACCAATGCCAATGTCATTCTCAATCAGTTATATAAACATACACAGCTTCAGGATAGTTTTGGTGTAATCCTGCTTGCCTTAGTAAATGGGGAACCAAAGGTATTGAATCTGTTACAGATGCTTGAATATTACTTAGATCATCAGAAAGAAGTTGTTACAAGACGTACCAGATTTGATCTGAAAAAAGCAGAAGAACGTGCCCACATTTTAGAGGGATTACTGATCGCATTAGATAACATTGATCGTGTAATTGAGATCATTCGTTCTTCTAAGAATGTAGCAGAAGCAAAAGCAAGCTTAATGAAGGAGTTCAATCTTTCGGATATTCAGGCTCAGAATATCGTAGATATGAGACTTCGTGCTCTTACCGGTTTGGAAAGAGAAAAATTAGAGAATGAGTACCGGGAGCTTGTAGAGAGAATTGCAGAGTTAAAAGCAATTCTTGCAGATGAACACAAATTACTTGGCGTGATCAAAGAAGAGATTTTGATCATCGCAACCAAATATGGAGATGACAGAAGAACCCAGATTGGTTTTGATGATGATGATATTACAATTGAAGATCTGATCAAGAAAGAAAATACAGTCATTACAATGACCAAATTAGGTTATATTAAGAGAATGACTGTTGACAATTTCCGTGCACAGCACAGAGGTGGTAAGGGAATCAAGGGTATGTCTACGATTGATGATGATTTCATTGAAGATCTGTTCATGACGACAACACATCATTATCTGATGTTCTTTACAAACAGTGGTAAAGTATATCGGATGAAAACATATGAGATTCCGGAATCTGCAAGAACATCAAGAGGAACCAATATTGTCAACCTGTTACAGTTGAATCCGGGAGAACGGATTACTGCTGTGATCGCTCTTAAGAAATATGAAGAAGGCAAGTACTTATTCATGGTAACAAAGAATGGTATTGTTAAGAAGACACCAATCATGGATTATGCAAATGTCAGAAAGACCGGACTTGCTGCAATCACCTTAAAAGACGGCGATGAATTGATCGAGGTAAAAGCAACTGACAATACCAAAGATATCATCATGGTAACCAAACTTGGTATGTGTATCCGTTTCAATGAGACAGATGTCAGAAGTACCGGCAGAACCTCCCAGGGTGTAATTGGTATGAATCTGTCAGATGGTGATGAGATTATCGGAATGCAGATGGATACTCAGGGTGAAGATCTTCTGATCGTATCAGAAAATGGTATGGGTAAACGTACTTCTATGGAAGAATTTACACCACAGCGCCGTGGCGGTAAGGGTGTAAAATGTTACAAGATCAATTCAAAGACAGGTAACGTTGTCGGCATGAAGGCAGTCAATAATGATAATGAGATCATGTTGATTTCTACAGAAGGTATTGTAATCCGATTAGAGTGTAGTTCTATCTCTGAACTTGGAAGAATTACTTCCGGTGTGAAACTGATGAAGATGGATGAGGGCAAAGATATTACAGTTGCATCCATTGCAAAGGTTCGTGACAAATCTCCGGAAGATAGTATTGCGGAATTTGAAGCAGAACAGGAAAAGGAAGAAAAAGAAGAGAAGAATCAATAAAATGATGGGGCTGCCTTTGGCAGTCCTATTATTGCTTAAAATTATTAACATGTGAGGATAACATTATGATCAAATTAATTGCGACTGATATGGATGGAACATTATTTAATTCCAATCAGGAGATATCTCCACTGAATATTGCTGCCATTAAGCAGGCAGAAAAGCAGAATGTAGAATTTATGATCGCAACAGGCAGAAGTATGGATACGATTGGCAATATAGTAAAAGAATATCAGTTAAATTGTTCTTTTCTATTAATGAACGGTGCAGAGATCCGGGATAAAGACAAGAATATTATCAATACGATCAATATAGAACAAGATACGATCTTAAGGCTTACAGACGTATTAGAACAGATGGGATATACACCGGAATTTATGACTGATCAGGGTGCGCAGATCTGTAGTACGCAGGAACGGATGGAATATAATATGGGATGTCGTATGCTCTGTTTAGACAGAACACATACACTGACCTTAGAACAGGCAATTGAGCAGGGAAAGAATAGTGTATTTATGAAAACCCTGACAAGAAATGATACATTACAGGATATGTTTGACAGGAATGTAGAAGTTCGTAAAATGATCGTGTTTGGCTTTGACCTTGAAAAAAATGCCAAAAACAGAGCAATTCTAACAGAACAATTTCCGGAACTGGCAATTTCTTATTCTTATCCGGATAACATTGAGATCAATGCACGACTGGCACAAAAAGGAAATGGTCTGATGCAGGCTATTGAGAAAATGGGAATCTCAAAAGAAGAGGTTGCAGTTTTTGGTGATGGACTAAATGATCTATCCATGTTTGAATTATTTCCAAACAGTTTTGCTCCTGCTAATGCAGAATATGAGATAAAAAAGCTTGCAAAAGAAGTGATTCCATCAAACAATGATGACGGAGTAGGAAAGAAAATCTTTGAATTATTATATAAGAACAAAGAAGAGAAAGCAGGGAGGTAATTATGAGAACCATACATACAGATGAGATTATCCGGAATGTCAAAGAAATGTGTATTGAGGCAAATCTGCATTTATCGGAAGATATGGAACAGGCAATCCGGACAGCAAAAGAAAATGAAAAGGGAACACTTGGAAGACAGATTCTTGGTCAGCTTTGTGAAAACATGGATATTGCTGCTAATGAGCAGATCCCGATATGTCAGGATACCGGAATGGCAGTATTTTTTGTAAAGGTAGGACAGAATCTTCATATTGAGGGAATGAATATAACAGATGCAATCAACGAAGGAGTCCGACAGGGATATACGGAAGGATATCTTAGAAAATCTGTTGTGGCAGATCCTCTGCTTCGGGAGAATACAAAGGATAATACACCTGCCATCATTCATTATGATATTGTACCCGGAGATTCTTTAGAAATATTGATCGCACCAAAAGGATTTGGTTCAGAGAATATGAGTCGTGTATTTATGTTAAAACCGGCGGATGGTGCAGAGGGAGTCAAAAATGCAGTAATAGAAGCAGTAAAAGATGCGGGACCAAACGCATGTCCTCCAATCGTTGTCGGAGTTGGTATTGGCGGGGATTTTGAAAAAGCAGCGATCCTTGCAAAAAAGGCACTTACCAGAAATACAACAGAGGGTTCTTCTTTACCACATATCCGGCAGATGGAACAGGAATTATTGCAAACGATCAATCAGTTAGGAATCGGACCGGGAGGTCTTGGAGGTTCCACAACTGCACTTGCAGTCAATATAGAAACTTACCCAACACATATTGCAGGTCTTCCAGTTGCAGTGAACATGTGTTGTCATGTGAACCGGCATGTGAAGAGAGTACTTTAGGAAAGGATAATAGCCTTATGGTAATTAAGGTTTGGTATAGATATGGATAAAAATATACATGTTCCATTTACAAAGGAAGAAGTTGTAACATTGCATGCAGGAGATTATGTATATCTGACAGGAACAATATATTCTGCAAGAGATGCTGCACATAAGAGAATGTATGAAACAATGTTAGAGGGAAAAGAGATTCCGATGGAGCTGAAGGATAATGTCATTTATTATTTAGGACCGACCCCTGCAAAAGAAGGTCAGGTAATCGGATCTGCAGGACCAACTACAGCAAGCCGTATGGACAAATATACTCCTATGTTATTAGACAATGGATTGAATGGAATGATTGGTAAAGGAAAACGCTCCCAGGCAGTCATTGATGCAATCATTAGAGATAAAGCAGTCTATTTTGCAGCAGTAGGAGGTGCCGGTGCCCTGCTTTCCAAATGCATCAAGAAATCAGAAGTAATCGCTTATGATGATCTTGGAACAGAAGCCATTCGTAAGATGGAAGTAGAGAAATTTCCTGTAATCGTGGTAATTGACAGTGAGGGACATAATCTCTATGAAACGGCGGTAGAAGAATTTAAAAAGACTTTATTATGGTAAAAGTACACAATGAACTTTGGATATTATGCTATAAATGTCTATTTCACTTAGATTTCATTGAAAATGTGAATAAAATGTGTTTAAATCAAAACAGTACATTGTGTATTTCATTTGGAAAAAAGGAGAAATATTATGAAAAATATGAAGAAATCAATGAAATGTCTGATTGCATTAATGGTTATGGCTATGGCATTCTGCGTAACAGGGGTGAATGCACAGGCTGCAAAGAAGACACAGAAAGTAACGTTTTTTGTTGGAGAGAAGATCCAGCATACATTTATCGGCTACGGTAAAATTAAGAGTGCAAAATCCAGCAATAAAAAAGTAATTAGTGTTAAGAAAAATAACAGAGGTGTTGTATCAACTGTAAAGAAGAAAGGTAAGGCAACTCTTACTATAAAAGGAACAAGAAATACTCTTGTTTACAAAGCAACTGTTACAACTCCGAAGCTGGAAGCATCTTTACCAACAAGAACAAGTGGTGAAAATAGTAGAAGCATTGTAACTTTAAATAATAAAGGTGTAGGATATTATTCGAGTGTTGATGTAAAATATATCTTTTATGATGCAAATGGTACTATGTTAGGATATAAAAATGCATATTTTTATAGAGTAGGTGCAAAGAAAAAAGCATATGCTGAAGTATATTTAGGTTCTTCTTATGATAATGCAGATCTTAGTAAAACAACGTATGAGATCAGTTATCGTAGAGATGTTGATGCTAACTTTAAAGATTATAGTAAAAAAGTAAAATACTCTTTAAAAGAATCTGGCAGCAATATAGTAATTAATGCGAAATCATCTTATAAAGGAAAAGGATATGTGTATGCTGGATATACTATTTTCTTCTATGATGCGGCAGGTAATGTGATCGATTGTGAAGATTTCTATCTTTCACTTGACAAGAAAAATAAAACAAATGCACGAACAATTTATAAGCCTAATAAGGCTGTATCATATAAGTTAGTAAACACAAGAGCTTACGAAGTAAAATATTAATATGAATAATAGACTGATTCTATCTGAATGGTGGAATCAGATTTATTACATAAAAAATGTATGAGAGGAAGTTGATTTATGAAAAAGATTACGAAGATTTTTGGTTTATTATTGATTAGTTGTTTTATGCTTGTTCCGGGTATTACAGCAAAAGCTGCAGTGCAGCCTGCAAAACCTACCGGATTAGGTGTATATTCTCAGGACAAGAGCAAAATTGCGATTGATTTTACTTTCGATTCCAATTTACCAAATTATAGTCCGGAGAATCCATATAGTTTTGGATATGAAGTAACTATTAAAAACACAAAAGGAAAAACATTAAAAGTTTTAAATACAAATACAAATTCTAATGATTTTAAATTAGAAAATGAAAGCACATTAGCAATTGTTTTAAGTGGTAAACAATATACAAGATCTGCATTTATCTTCAAAGTGCGTTCTTTTGTTTGTGATGCAAATAATCAGCCGATATACAGCGAAACTGCTGAAAAGTTAGTTGTTCCAAGAGCAGTTGTTACAAAGATTAAAGCAACGAGCAGAACAACCGGTAAGGTTTCATGGAACAAGATCAGTGGTGCAAAGAAATATACAGTATATGTTTCATCCAACAATGGAAAGAAATATAAAAAAGCAGGCTCTACAAAATCAAAATCCTTTACAATCAAGAATATGAAATTAGGTAAAACATATTATGTATATGTTGTTGCAGATGGTGTAAAGGTTGGTAAGAAGAAATATAAATCATCTAAGATGAAAGATAAACAAGGTGGAGTAACGAAAGTTTCTATTTATATGAGATATAGATAAAACGTTATTGAACAATAGAAAAAATGTGATAAAATAAGACTGGTAATGTGATATCAGTCTTATTTTTATATGGACAGGTACAAAAGAATATAAGAAAAAATAACATTTTATAATAATTATTTGAAGCAGAGAGGAGATACGAAAATGAAAAAGTGGTTATCCGTATTTATATTTTTATTAGCAGTTTCCGGTATGTCTGTTCAGGCTCAGGACTTCACGTTAAAGAGTGGTTCGTACCAGTCAGGTACATATGCCGGAGACAATGAAGAAGATTATAATTATTATATGGTAAAAACAAATAAAAAAGGTTATCTTGCAATTACTGCAAAAACATCCGATCATAAGAATCTATTCGTTGATATTTGTGATCAGAATAAACAGGTTGTTGCATCAGATATCTCTATTGAAGATAAAAAAAATGTATTACATGCGTGTGATAAATCAAAAGTTTATTACATTCGTGTAAAAGGTACACAAGGAATTACTTATAAGATATCCTATAAGATAACTACATTGAATCTGAAATATGCCAAAAAATATACATATACAGTCACAAATGCTTCCTTACAGGAAAAACAACAAGTTGTAATTCCTATGAAAGTATCCAATTCCGGAATTCTGCATTTTATGGTGAATACAAGTAATCCATTAACTGTTAAATATTATAATAGTAAGAAAAAAGCAGTATCTGAAAATGCAACTATGATAAAAAAGGATTTATCGGGAATTGGTATTGCATCAAAGGGTAAATACTATGTTCATTTATATAATCCGGAAAATACAACAATTGGAACTACTACTTTGAAAGATATCAAATATCAGGTAGATAATGTATTTACGATCAGGAATGGATCAAAAGGCAAAGCAAAATCATTATCAAAAGGAAAATATGTAAGAATGTTGGTACCGGCCGGGAAAAAGACAACAGCATGGTTTAAGATAAGAATCACCAAAAAACAGAAACTCAACATTTCTATTGATTCTCAGATGATGCAAAATAATGGAAAAAACCTGCAATTATATATCTGTAATAATAAAGGAAAAAAATTAAATGTAAATCCTATTATTATCAATGGAGAAAGTTCGGTTATATATAAGAAAAAATATATTATGAAATATCCTAAGACAGTATTCGGAACAACCAGTGCATTTCCGGAAGGAACATACTATATTAAAGTAGAAAGCAAAACAAAAACATCATCAGGTGCATTTAAAATCAAATGGAATTAAGTGATTGACACAGTAAAATGTTGATAAAATGTTGACAAGTGAAAAATATCTGGGGATAACTTTTAAAAAACGGTGCATAACTAAAAATGCCCGAAAATAAAGGAAAAAACCTATTGACAAAAGGAATTTGATTTGATAATATAATCAAGCGTCACGAGTTAAGGTATTGATTTTACCTAACTTTGATGTACTTCACATATTGATTGTGAAGATAAGATACAATTTAATATCTGTATGATATTTAGGCATGGAGAAATACTCAAGTGGCTGAAGAGGCGCCCCTGCTAAGGGTGTAGGTCGTTCGCGCGGCGCGAGGGTTCAAATCCCTCTTTCTCCGTTTTATTTTTTCTAAAATATGTACATAAAATAATTTAGAAAAAAATAAAAAAAGTGCTTGACATCAGATATCGGTTGTGTTAAGATATTATTTGTTGCGGCGCTAATGAGTAACAGCAAAGCAAACAAGAACAAT
>UMFK01057551.1_pt1 | contig 27259 bp, 19 predicted proteins | sample 1964981 | NCBI WGS metagenome assembly UMFK01 (sample SAMEA4836043, study PRJEB28245) | human gut metagenome | biome: gut microbiome; material: fecal sample | place: Denmark | collected 2008
TGGAATACGGACATACCAAGAAGGTTTTTACGACACATGAACAACTTCAATAAATGCACGCAAGCGTAAGATACAATCGCTGAATACGGAAGAAGTTGCCGGAAAAGACAGATGAAGTTGTCGGAAAAGATAGTATAGGTTATCGGAGAAGTTAACTCCGTAGGCCGCACAACAGCTGTTGTGCGCTTGCATAACAGCTGATATGCGCTCGCACAACACGTGTTGTGCATGCGTAGACCAGCTGATGGGCGCCTACAGCAAACCAACATTCCTCGCTGATGTTTTTATCAATCATTTTGCTACAAAAAACACAGTCCTATTTGTTATCTTACCGGAACAACCCTATATCAAAGAAACAAAAAAAAAGGGATGCCACACTAGGTGACATCCCCCTATGAGAATCAAATACTTATTTGAAGCTTAAACTTTACTTGCTCTCAGCCTCAGCCTGCTTGGTCTCTGCTGCGTTAGGACCATAGTATCCATAGTAAGCCTGGTAACGGGTGTAACCCCAGTTAGCCTGAGCCTTCTCTGGATCGAGCTGCTTAGCCTTGTCGAGAACCTTGATAGCCTCCTGGTAAACAACCTTGCGGCCGTTAGGATCCTGCAAGTTACCAGCCTTGCTGTTGTAGCAAGCACCCAGATAAGTAAGAACAACTACGTTATCCTCCTTTGCAGCAAGAGCCTGCTTCAAACACTTGATAGCGTTGTCAGCATCGTTCTTCTGGATATACATCATACCCTTGTTGGCAAGAGCTACAAAGTTGTTAGGGTTCTTTGCAATAGCTGCGTCCAAAAGTTCAGTCTGCTCCTTCTCCATCTTCAATGAAGAGTACATAGAGTTCAAACCATCGAGAACAACATCATTGGTCTCGTCCTTTGCAAAGATATCCTTGAGCTTGTTAACATAGGCGAGAGAGTCCTCGTGAGTCTTCAAGCCGTCCTTCATTACATAGAGCTTGAGGTTGAGGGCATCCTTAGCCTCCTTCTCACTCTTCATGGCGATGTCGCAATACTTCTCGCAACGGGCAGCATCCTTAGCCTGGTATGCATAACGGGCTGCAAAGAGAGCAACCTGACCGATATACTCCTTCTCGCTATCCTTCTGCTTCTGGTCTACAGAAGCGAAGAGAGGCTCATTGTCTGTATCGAGGAAAGCACCCCAATACTTCAATACCTCATCAGCCTTACTGTTCTGAGCTGCAGTCTGACCCGCATTAACGAGCTGAACACGAGCACCCCATACACGGCTAGCGTTGTTGTTAAACTTAGGAGCAACCTTACCCTTAGCGTTAGGAAGCTGGTCGTACTTGTAGCACTCAATAGCATTAATCAATGCATTGTAAGCGCCCTCAGACATAGCAGCCTCGTCAACCGGGTCGTTCTTCTTCATGATCTGATTGGTCTGCTGGATGCTCTGCTGGTCGTTGAACTGCTTCATAGCGAGATCAACGAGCTTGTTGTAAGCCTTGGCCTTCTCTGCATCGTTAGCCATCTGACCCAAATTCTGCTTAACCAAAGCCTCAGCCTCGGCATAAGACTTAGCCTTCATGACAGCCTTGAGAGCGTCACTGTCGCCTGCGAATGCTGATGTGGCACCTAGTACCATCATTGCAGCTACTAAAAACTTTTTCATTTTTCTTAATGAGTTTAAAAGTTGTTGTTATTTATTTTTTACGCGTCTTTTCTTTTATTCGAAATCTACGTTGCCCGAATCGGTATCCTCAGCTTCTGATGCTTCGTCAGCGAGATGAGCCTCAGCCTCAGCAGCCTCTTCAGCAGTCTTGGCACCTACGGTATCATTCTCTATCTCCTCGCTCTTCTTAGCCCAGGCAGAACGGCTCTCCTCTTCTACAGAAGCCTCGAGCTCAGAACTCATCACCTTGCATACGCTGGCAATGACATCATTCTTCTTGGTAAGATTGATGAGGCGGACACCCTGAGTAGCACGGCCCATGACACGGCAATCAGCTACTGCAAGACGAATCACGATACCACTCTGGTTGATAATCATGAGGTCGTTATCATCGGTTACGTTCTTGATAGCTACCAGTCGACCGGTCTTATCGGTAATATTCAGTGTCTTCACACCCTTACCGCCACGCTTTGTAACGCGGTAATCGAGTACGTCAGAACGCTTACCATAACCCTGCTCGCTCACTACCATCACGGTTTCCTTCTCAGGATCGTTGACAACAATCATACCTACTACAGCATCATTACCCTCATCGAGGCGCATACCACGAACACCGGTAGATGTACGACCCATTGTACGGATCTCGTTCTCGTCGAAACGGACAGCACGACCATTGCGGTTGGCAATAATCAGCTCGTTATGACCATTTGTCAGACGAACATCTACTACCTCATCGCCCTCTACGATGTTGATAGCAATCACACCGTTGGCACGTGGACGGGAATATGCCTCCAGACAGGTCTTCTTCACGGTACCATTCTTGGTAGCGAATACTACGTAATGGTTGTTGATGAACTCAGCATCATTCAAACCTCTCAGACGGAGGAATGCATTCACCTGGTCATCGCTCTCGATGTTGAGGAGGTTCTGGATAGCACGACCCTTGGAGTTGCGGTCGCCCTCAGGAATCTCGTAACACTTCAACCAGTAGCAGCGGCCCTTCTTGGTGAAGAACAGCATGGTCTGGTGCATGGTAGCAGGATAGATATACTCGGTGAAGTCCTTATCACGGGTACGGGCACCCTTAGAACCTACTCCACCACGAGCCTGCTCACGGAACTCTGACAATGGGGTGCGCTTGATATATCCGAGATGACTCACGGTGATAACCACTGGGTCGTTTGGATAGAAGTCTTCTGGATTGAACTCATGGTCATCAGGCTTAATCATGGTACGACGTGCGTCACCATACTTCTCCTTCACCTCGTTGAGTTCATCCTTCATTACCTTCTTGCAGAGCTCTGGATCGTTCAGAATCTGGTTCAAGTAGTCGATGGTCTTCATCAACTCGTTGAATTCATTATGCAACTGCTCCAGACGCAAGCCTGTCAACTGGCTGAGGCGCATATCCACGATGGCCTTACTCTGAAGTTCATCAAGTTCGAAACGCTTCTCCAAGTTGCGCTGAGCATCAGAAGGAGTCTTGCTGGCTCTGATAATATGTACCACCTCGTCGATATTGTCGCAGGCAATAATCAAGCCCTCGAGAATATGAGCACGTTCCTGAGCCTTCTTCAGTTCGAACTGGGTGCGGCGGATCGTAACATCATGACGATGCTCTACGAAATACTTCACACACTCCTTCAAGCTCAAAAGACGTGGGCGGCCATTAACAAGAGCGATGCAATTCACTGAGAATGAACTCTGAAGAGCAGTCAGCTTAAAGAGTTTGTTCAGAAGAACATTAGCATTGGCATCACGCTTCACATCAACAACGATACGCATACCCTGACGGCCAGACTCATCGTTTACGTTAGCGATGCCATCTACTCTGCCTTCCTTGGCAAGGTCAGCAATAGCCATCACGAGCTGCTCCTTGTTAACACCATAAGGAATCTCGGTGATAACAATCTTATCATGGTTTTCACCACTTTCAATCTCGGCAGTGGCACGAACCACGATTCTGCCTCGACCCGTTTCGTATGCATCCTTCACACCCTGTATACCATAGATGGTAGCACCGGTTGGGAAGTCAGGAGCAGGAATATACTGCATCAATCCATCGGTGTCGATGTCAGGATTATCGATATATGCACAGCAACCGTCAATTACCTCACCCAAGTTGTGGGTAGGCATATTGGTAGCCATACCTACTGCAATACCGTTACCACCATTTACCAGAAGATTAGGAATCTTGGTAGGCATCACGGTAGGTTCCTGCAGGGTATCATCGAAGTTGTTAGTCATATCAACCGTTTCCTTGTCAAGGTCATCCATGATATGCTCACCCATCTTGGAGAGGCGGCACTCTGTATAACGCATGGCAGCAGGAGAGTCACCATCAACAGAACCGAAGTTACCCTGTCCGTCAATCAAGGTATAACGCATGTTCCACTCCTGTCCCATACGCACCAGAGCGCCGTAAACAGAAGAGTCACCGTGAGGGTGATACTTACCGAGCACCTCACCAACAACACGCGCACATTTCTTATAAGGTTTGTCACTGGTGTTTCCTATGCCGAGCATACCGTAAAGAATACGGCGGTGCACAGGCTTGAAACCATCGCGTACATCAGGGAGGGCACGAGCCACGATAACTGACATCGAATAATCGATGTAGCTCGACTTCATCTCCTCCTCAATGTTGATCTTCATGATTCTATCATGATCCATTGTCTGATTTTCGTCCATTTCTTATATTAATGTATTATTGTTTATTCGTTACTTTCAAAACGCCTATTTTCCATCCGGAAATCGCGTTTAAGGGCATTTCCTTGCGTTCTAAGCCGTTTTACCCTTTTGAAATTCCCGACAAAGATACAAAAAAAAATGATACTAAAACGCTTTAGAGGCGAAAAATCGCATTATTTTAGCATTATTTGTATTTTAACAATGCAAAAAAGTTGGCATATCATTTGCTATTATTGAAAATAATGTGTACTTTTGCACTGAGATATTTAAAAATATAAGCAAATATGATAAATCCGTTTTCACATATACAGGACATACTGAACAGAAGTAGCAAAGAAGCAGCACGCACCTTGGGAAGAGAAATCAGCGTGGAGCATCTGATGCTGAGTCTGATCAGCCAGAACGACAGCGATGTCAACAAGCTCCTGAAGGGCGCAGACATCAGTCCGATGGCTTTCAGCGGAGTCCTTAACAGCAAACTGGAAAAGCGTGTGGAAGAAACTCCTGCCGATAACGTGAAGGAGAACAGCCACATCCCATTCAGCCAGATAACAGACAGCATTATCAGAGACTCTATCCGCGAGGCAAACAACTACGAGCACTCCAAGATTGTAGAGCCAAGACATCTGCTGCTTGCCATCTTGAGAAATGACAAGAACCCTGTAGCCAACTGGCTGAGTCAACTGGGCTTAAGCTACGACCGTGCCATCGAAATGCTCTATCCTACTGACAAGGATGATGAGCAGAAGACAGAAGAGCCGAAGGATTTCAAAATGGAAGCACAAACACCAGATTCAGAAATCCCTGATGCTGACAGGCAGGAGGAAGCAGAGAATCTGGAGATGGCAGGTGGAATAGAAACAGAAGATGACTACAACGAGCAGAACGACATGATGGAAACTGACGAAGAGCCATTCGATATGGAAAAGGACCAGAACCCGATGAGACTGTCGACCCGTTCAAATGGAACTCCGCGCAAAAAGAGCAGCACCCCTACCATCGACAAATTCAGTTTCGACCTGACCAAGGCTGCAGCCGATGGAAAACTGGATCCTGTCGTGGGCAGAGAGAAGGAGATTCAGCGCGTGCTCGAGATTCTGGGTCGCAGAAAGAAGAACAACCCAGTATTAATAGGTGAACCGGGCGTAGGAAAGAGTGCCATAGTAGAAGGACTGGCACAGCTCATCAACAACCAGGAAACATCACCTATGTTCTTCAACAAGCGTCTGGTAAGTCTCGACCTGACTGCCATCGTTGCAGGAACCAAATTCCGCGGACAGTTTGAAGAGCGCATCAAGAATGTCATCAAGGAACTGGAGGACCATCCGGAGATCATCATCTTCATAGATGAGATTCACACCATGATAGGCGCCGGTTCCGGTGAAGGAAGCATGGATGCGGCCAACATTCTGAAGCCAGCCTTGGCAAGAGGTGTCATCCAGTGTATCGGTGCCACCACGCTCGACGAGTATCGAAAGAGTATCGAGAAAGACGGAGCCCTGGAGCGCCGTTTCCAGAAAGTTATCGTTGAACCGACAACACGCGAAGAGACCCTGCAGATACTGCGCAACATCAAGGGACATTACGAGAAGCACCACTGTGTGAGATATACAGACGAGGCTCTCGAGACATGTGTCAAACTGACAGAGCGCTATATCACCGACCGCCACTTCCCAGACAAGGCTATCGACGTGATAGATGAAGCCGGCTCGCGCGTACATATTAATAATGCAAGTGTTCCTGCCCCATATATCAAGCTGGAAAAAGAACTGAAAAAGATAATCAGCAAAAAGCAGCAGGCTGTAGCAAACCAGAACTTCGAGATGGCAGCCTCATGCAGAGATGCCCAGACCAAGATCGAGAAAGAGATTGAGGACATGAAGGCGCAATGGCAGCAGGGAGAGATTGGCGAATATGTTGAGGTGACAGCCGAAGACATTGCCAACGTTATCAGCATGATGACCGGCGTACCGGCTCAACGTATGGCTGAGGGTGAAAGCAAACGTCTGAAAGATCTGGAACACAATCTGAAGCACAAGGTGATTGCTCAGGATAATGCCATCAACAAGATGGTAAAGACCATTCTGAGGAACCGTGTAGGCTTGCGCGACCCTAACCATCCTATTGGCGTATTCATGTTCCTGGGTCCTACAGGTGTAGGTAAGACCTATCTTGCCCAGAAACTTGCCGAGGAAATGTTTGGTTCGAAAGATTCACTCATCAGAATAGACATGAGCGAATTCTCCGAGAGTTTCAACACCTCACGTCTGGTAGGTGCGCCTCCAGGATACGTAGGCTATAACGAAGGTGGACAGTTGACCGAAAAGGTACGCCGCAAACCATACAGCATCGTATTGCTCGACGAAATAGAGAAAGCCAACAGCAAGGTATTCAACCTGCTCTTACAAGTACTCGACGAAGGCAGACTTACCGATGGCAATGGCCGACTCATCGACTTCCGCAACACCATCATCATCATGACCTCTAACGCAGGAACCCGCCAGCTGAAAGATTTCGGCAGAGGCGTCGGCTTTACTTCTGCAGGTATAAAAGGCGGATTGGCGATGGATGAGAAAGACAAGGAGTATGCCCGCAGCATCGTCCAGAAGAGTCTGAGCAAGCAGTTTGCTCCAGAGTTCCTGAACCGTCTCGACGACATCATCACCTTCGACCAGTTGGATCTCAATGCCATCAAGCGCATCATCGACCTCGACCTGGAAGGACTGGTCAAGAGAATAGAAGACTTGGGATTCCATTTCCAGATTACCGAAAAGGCAAAGGAGATGGTAGCCAAGAAGGGATACGATGTGCAGTTTGGTGCCCGCCCACTCCGCCGCGCCATCCAGACCTACATCGAAGATTCCGTTTGCGAGATGTTACTCGATGGCACTATGAAGCAAGGCGACACCATCTCGGTAGGCAAAAACTCGAAAAAAGAAGAATTGACATTCAAGAAACTATAATCTGAAGAGGGACTATCCACTGGCGATAGTCCCTCTTTTGTTATGAACCCGGTATAGCAACCAACGAACTTTAGTTAATAAGAGTTAACCACGAGAAAAGTTTAGGTAATAATTTCTTATTTCAAAAAATATTCATTACCTTTGCATCTGCTTTAGAGCAAAAAGCCATGATGGCTCAGTTGGTAGAGCAACGCATTCGTAATGCGTGGGTCGCGGGTTCGAGTCCCGCTCGTGGCTCTTTCTTGTGAAAGGAGTTAGTATTTTCCTTCGCGAGATTAGCACATCGGTAGTGCACGGGCTTCCCAAGCCTGTGAGGCGGGTTCGACTCCCGTATCTCGCTCAGAACATCAGTAACCCAGGGTTGAACCCTGGGTTTCTTGGTTTTATTAACATCTTTTCAGCCTTCTATAGCAACAAAATCACTTTTTTCGAGTTATTACATAAATATAACTAAGATAATAGAACAATAATGAAGAAACATATCATACTTGTACTGGCGCTGGTTCTGTCTTCAGGACCACTTTTCGCACAGAGTTCTCACATGACAGACGATCAAGTGATGAGTTTTGTGGTGAAAGAACATGAGCGTGGCACATCCAACTCACAGATTGTTACCAAACTGATGCAGCAAGGCGTAGACATCTCCCAGATTCGTCGTGTACGCAACAAGTATCAGAAGATGTCGCAACAGAACGAGCTCTACAGCACATCAGCAGCAGGAAATGTTGCGAACAAGAGAATGCGAACCAACAATGGTAAACAAAGAGAAGATTACCAGAACAAGGATAATGAGAAACTGTCCTCAACCTATAGTAACTATCGCATCCAGAGCAAGCAGAACGACAGCTACTATTCATCTTATGATGAAAATAATCCTGACTATGCTGGCTTCAGCAAGGAGATGAATGCAATGGTTCCAGATACAGCTACCATGATTAAACAGATGCAGGCTGAGCTCGGCATCAAGCGCAACAAGGTATTCGGCCGCGACATTTTCAATAACAAGGATCTCAGTTTCGAGCCAAATATGAACATCGCTACCCCACAGAACTATCGTCTGGGACCTGGCGATGCGGTTATCATCGATATCTATGGTGCCTCACAGAAAACCATAGAGAGTACCGTTTCGCCAGATGGTGAGGTAACCATCGAGGGGTATGGACCAGTCAGCGTTTCAGGCTTAACCGTAGCTCAGGCTAATGCCCGCCTGCGCAATACCGTGGGCAGCAGATACCGTTCAAGCCGCATCAAGCTTACTGTAGGACAGACCAAGACCATCATGGTTAACGTGATGGGCGAGGTTAAGATTCCGGGCACCTATACCCTCTCAGCCTTCGCTACCGTATTCCATGCACTCTACATGGCTGGCGGAACCAACGATCTGGGTACATTGCGAAACATCAAGGTATACAGACACAACAAACTGGTAACGGTTGTTGATATCTACGACTATATTCTGAACGGCAAACTGACGGGTAATGTCCGCCTTGCCGACAACGATGTCATCGTAGTAGGTCCATACGATTGTCTCGTAACCATCGCCGGAAAGGTAAAGCGCCCGATGATTTACGAAATGAAGAAGAACGAGAGTGTCAATTCCCTTCTGAAGTATTCCGGTGGTTTTACAGGCGATGCCTATAAGAAATCAGTAAGACTGAACCGCAAGACCGGCAGAGAACGTGCCGTATATAATATAGAAGAGTTCGACTTCTCCAGTTTCCGTATCGATGACGGCGACTCAATCAGCGTAGACAGCATCCTGCCACGCTACGCCAACACCGTAGAGGTGAAAGGAGCCGTATTCCGTCCGGGCATGTACAACCTGGGCGAGCAGATCAACAGCGTACGCACCCTGGTAGAGCATGCCGAAGGATTAACAGAGGAAGCCTTCACCAACCGTGCCGTAATGCACCGCATGAAGTCAGACCGCTCGCTCGAAGTAGTAAGTGTAGACATCGCCGGCATTATGAACGGCAAGACTCCAGATATCCCATTGAAGGAAAACGATGTTCTCTTCATCCCTACCCGACAGGAAAAGATTGTAGAGCGCACCCTAACCATCCGTGGCGAAGTGCAGTATCCAGGCGTCTATCAATATGCCGACAATGAGACCCTCGAAGACTTCGTTCTTCAGGCAGGCGGCTTAACCGACAAGGCTTCAACCGTTAATGTAATGGTAAGCCGTAGAGTAATGGATGCCAAGGCTTTACGTCCAGATAGCGTTATCGCCAAGACCTACACCCTATCTCTCAAAGACGGCTTCGTTATCGACGGCACCCCAGGTTTCAAGCTGATGCCATTTGATGAAGTAATGATCCGTCAGAGTCCGGCTTATGTAGAGCAGCAGAACGTATCGATTACCGGTGAAGTGATGTTTGCCGGTCTCTATACATTAGACCGTCGCAACGCCCGCCTGAGTGAACTTTTCAAGAAGGCAGGTGGAGCTACCGACCAGGCATACCTCAAGGGAGCCCGCATCATCCGCAAAGCCAACGAACAAGAGAAGCTGCGCATGGAGGCAGTATTGAAGATGCAGCGCGAAGAGATGCAGAAAAATCTTCTGCAGCTAGCCTCCAGCAGCAACAATGCCAGTGCCATCTCGCAGACCTCTAAGGATGTAGAACGCACCAACATAGAGAAGTTCAATGTACCTAGCGAATACCCTGTAGGTATCGACCTTCCAGAAGCACTGGCGAACCCAGGCAGTGATGCCGACATCATCCTGCGAGAGGGCGACCGTCTGGTCATTCCTCAGTACAATGGTACGGTAAAGATCAACGGTGCTGTAATGATTGCTAACACGGTAGCCTACGAAAAGGGCAAGAAGGCAAGCTATTACATCGACCAGGCAGGTGGTTTTGCCTCAGATGCATTAAAGAGCAAGGCATACATCATCTATATGAATGGCAAGGTAGCCAAACTCTCTCATGGTGCCAAAGTGCAGCCAGGCAGCGAGATTGTCGTCCCAGCTAAGCTGAAGCGCAAGATGAGTACCGCCGAAATGATGAGTATGGGAAGCAGCATGAGCAGCATCGCCGCCATGATTGCTACGATTGCTAATATGAGTAAGTAAGTAAAGTATGACGGCACTGAAACTCTTACCAAATGTCCTCATTTCAAAGAATGGATAACAACAATTGAAACTGAAGTATCAAATTCGCTGAAAGAATAGACAATAATTGGTAACAACTGTATAACAGATTCTCATCCAAAAGTTTGGCAGATTCGAAGAGAAATTGTAATTTTACAAGAAATAACATAAAAATAAAGAAAATGGACTTAAATACATTAATAAATGCTAGATTAGAAATGATGGGCAACGACAGACCATCAAGCTCTTGCAGTACGCATGGTGATACAAGAAAAGAAGCTATTGCACAAGCAATAGAATTTCTCCAGCGCGAATACGAGTCTAATGAACTTGATGAACCATCCGAATATGGCTATCGAGTTAATGTAGAAATCTTTAAGAAAGGCAAGCCGAGATTCTAAAATAGTTTTTTGCCAAAAACTCGGAGAATCTGGGTAATCGTTGTACTTTTGCATAGAAAAATAAAAGTAGATAGAAAAATGAGTGAAAATACAGAATATAGTTATAAAACAGCAGATCAAGCATCCGCTAATCTCGTTCATCTGGTTTCTTTACTAAAAAAGAAACTTTTAGCTATCCTAATATTTACCTTTAGTGTGATGATACTGACTGGCATATACATTTTCAGTTTGCCAAGAACGTGGAAATCAGATACAATACTCTTGCCTGAATCATCAGCAAATTCGGTATCGGGAAATCTAGGGTCAATAGCAGCAATTGCTGGAATAAAAATGAATACAGGTTCAACAGAAGATGCTATCTACCCTGAGTTTTATCCAAAAGTATTAGGCTCTACTATATTCCTTACCGAATTGCTCAAACAAGAAATAACCGTATCTCGCCTTCATAAGAAGGTAAGCATCTTTGAGTATTTTGAAAATTGTCAGATTAAACCATGGTGGGGCAAATTATTCTATTCAAAGAAGGAAATTATAAACCCAAATATAAATCCTACACATATATCCAGACAGCAACAGACTATTGTTGATGCTCTATTTGGCTCGTTCTTTTGCAGTGTGGATAAGAAAACCGATATGATTTCGGTAAGCGTAACAACACTTGATGCAGATGTTTCTGCCCAAATTGCAGATTTAATTCGCAAAAGATTGCAAATATACATCACACAGTATCGTACAAACAAATCTCGTAAAGACGTAGAGTACACAAGAAAAATCGTTGCAGAGTCAAAAGCTCAATATATTAAAGCACAACAAAAGTACTCAGCTTATTGCGATGCCAATGAAGACATTGGTCTCATGTCTTTTACACAGGTTAGAGACCGATTGGAGAACGAGATGCAGATGGCATACAACATGTATCAACAATCAGTGCAACAGATGCAACTTGCTCAGGCAAAACTTCAAGAACGAACTCCAATATTCGTTACAATACAACCTGCAGCAATACCATCTAAGCCATCTGGACCGAAACGAATGATGACAATGGCTCTAATGTTGTTTTTAGCCTTTTTCAGTAGTTTTTCCTTCTTTATGGTCAAAGATATATACAATCAAAAAATGGGACATGCAACCAACAAAAATTAAACAACAAATTTCAACAAACCGCAAAGATTTGGTTGATACCTTATATCTTATGATGTTACAAGGTATCAACCAGCTACTTCCTATTTTTGTGATGCCGTATCTCATGATAAAACTCGGTGCCACAGGTTATGGTTATGTTGGATTTGCTCTGTCTGTTATACAATACTTAATTATCATTGTTGATTTTGGATTTAATCTCAGTGCAACCAAACATATAGCAATGGTAAAGGATGACGATGACGAACGGAGTCGTGTTTTTTGGAATGTAGTTGCAGCTAAATCAGTATTGTTAATTGTTTCAGCAGTTATACTTGGTACTTTGCTTGTCGCTGTACCCACTTTTCAATTCTACTCTAGAGCAATCATCGCTACATTTCCAATGCTACTAGGCTCGGTATTTACATTTATGTGGTTTTTTCAAGGAATAGGTAAAATACGTTTATTTTCTATTATAAACACAATATCTAAGGTTACCCTTCTGCCACTCATATTTATTTTCGTGAAGAGTCCTAATGACTATGTACTAGCAGCATTTCTTCAAGCTGCAGTATTTCTGTTTACTGCAATTATTTCTAATGTATATATAATATACAAACGACTTATAAATTGGGTGCCACCAATATGGACTGGGATACAAAGTGAGCTACATACTAGTTTTCCTCTATTTCTCTCATCGGCTTCAACAAGCATATATACACAACTAATCGTTGTTGTACTCGGCTTCTATTGCACAACAGATATCATTGGCAAATACTCTTCTGCAGAGCGTATCATGCGAGCAGTGTGCTTTCTTGTTTACACCCCACTCAATCAGGTATTCTTTCCAAAGATCAGTTCTGTATCTGCAAAGAATTGCAGTGAGGCACGCCGCTTATTTGGACAAGTACGCATACTTGTATTAATGGTCATGGCAATTGTAGGAGTAGCAATCTGGACTAGTAGTATTTGGCTACCATCAGTACTTGGTGAAGACTACTCTGGTCTTGATATCTATTTGAAAATTTTCGCACTTACTCCATTTGCTATTGGAGTTGGAGGTGTTTATGGGCAAATGGGGCTAATAGCTCTAGGGAACGAGCACACTAGCCATCGTTTTCGTGATGTATATTTCATAGCAGCGATTGCATCAATCTGCATGATGTTAATTTTCATACCTTCCCTTCAAGCCGTTGGCGCTAGTATTGTTGTAACAACAACAGAAGTTGCCGTGGCAATCTTAATGATATATAACTATAAAAAGTTTTCTAAAATATGTTAATAGCAGTATTAATTTTAACGGTTTTGATGATATGTATTGGATGGTATACATCCAAAGATATGTTTTCTCCATATGTAGCTGCACCTGGGGTTTGGGCAATTGCTATACTTATATACTATTTTTTGCCAAATACCTTCTACCCTATAAAAGGGAATTTTCCATTTGTATTATCAATTTGGTTAATAGGTTTCTTTATTTCATCAATAATTGGCGACTTTTTTACGACTAATGCATCCATGATTTCTTGTTTAAGGAAGCCTAATATGACAGTACTTAACATATATACAATCATCGTTTGTATTTGTGTTCCTATTTATTGTGGCATCATTGTACATCAAGCATTTACAGAAGAACCAGAAAATTTATTTAGATATATGAGAGTAATGAACACTGGACAGAGTGAAGATATAGAAATGCCCAAGCTCGGAATATTGACATATACAATAACATTGGCATACGTAATGATATTTTTCGGCCTTCTTTACTTCAAAAGTAAAACAATAAAAGTTGTCATTATCCTTCTTAATATTTTGATTGCAATGGTCACTATGGCAAAAATAGCTGTTCTTAGCATATTATTTTCTTCCCTCTATTTATGTTTTGTCAAAAAATATATAAAGTTGCGACATATGGCATATGGAATGATTGTATTCATAGGTTTTAGTTTTCTCATTCAGGATTTGCGTCACGATTTAGACGATACAGAAACGACTAATTTCCTAGCCCTATATTTATCAAGCAGTATGGTGGCATTTGACTATTATGCACTCCCATGTTCTTCTATTTTTTTTGGAGAATATACGTTTAGAATATTCTATGCGATAGGACATGTGATAGGACTTACCAGTGCACCTTCGGACACCATCCTAGAATTTGTTAGTATTCCAGACACGACTAACACATATACGTGCTTATATCCATTTTATACAGATTTTGGTATTATAGGAGTCTTGATTGGCTCAATTATATACGGACTGTTTTATGGATATTTATATAAAAAATGTAAAACTGGTGGTAAGTATGAACTCATTTTATATGCAATATTCTTGACATACATATTATTAGGTTTTTTTGCCGAATTAATTTTCACAAACATGTCAATTACATTACAATACATGTTTTTTGCTTTATTGCCATTTCTACTTGGTTCAAAAAATATCGATACAATAACTTACAAAATTAAAAACAAATGAATAAAATAGACATATTGATGGCTACATACAATGGAGCATCATATATTATACCACAGATTCAGTCCCTGCAAAATCAAACTTTTGCAAACTGGAAATTATATATTCATGACGATGGTTCAACAGATGAGACTATGAAAATTATAGAAAGCATAGCTACAACTGACAGCCGTATCTGTATCATAAAGGATGGGATAAGATTTCATGAAAGTGGGCTCAATTTCATGCACCTTCTAAAATTTTCAAAAGCTCCATTCTGTATTTTCTGCGACCAAGATGACATCTGGCTAGAAAACAAACTAGAACTGATGCTTAGATTCATTGAAGCAAAAGATAATACAATACCACAGGCTGTATATTCTAATTCTTATGTATATATACCGGAAACATCTGATATTAGCGGCTATGCTACTCTTTGCTTTCCCAAAAAACTAAAAGATGCATTGTTTCTAAACAGTGGCATACAGGGTTGTGCTCTAATGTTTAACGCAGCTCTGCGAGACATTTGTAAAAATGCACCAGACATAGTAGCAATGCATGATCATGTATTGACAGTTTGTGCTGCTGCCCTAGGAGAATTATCTTATCTCAACAAGAGGCTGATGCTATATCGTAGACACCAATCTACTGTTACTGGACCTACTGCTAAGAAACTGTCAGATAGATACAATTCATTCTTTGATATGGACAAAACAGTTATGTCTCACAAACACTATCAGGCATTAAAAAGTTTGTATCAAAAGTATGAAACGTATATTTCTGATGACAACAAGAAAATATTTTCCGACTATTTCCGTTTTGAAAAAGAATGCCGTATACGAAGATTCTTTCATGTACTTGCAAAAGGCTATAAATTATATGGACGAACTTCTATATTAGCGATAAAAGTTTTAATAAGAAAATTTGTATGAAAATATCAATATTTACCCCTACATATAATCGCGCCTATATCTTAGGTGCGCTGTATGAAAGCCTGCGAAAGCAGACTTGTCTAGATTTTGAATGGATTATTGTTGATGATGGCTCTACGGACAATACAGAGGAACTATGCCGTGGATTCTATTCTGATTTGTTTCCCATATACTATTTTAAAATTCCAAACCATGGCAAACATGTTGCCATAAACTTTGGGATACAAAAAGCTCTTGGGGAATGGTTCTTCATTGTTGACAGCGATGACCAGTTACCAGAACACAGTATAGAAAATATCAAAAAGGAATCTGAAAAAATTAGTGATAATAAAGATATTGCTGTACTCTGTGGCATGAAATTTTATAAAAATGGAGAACGAGTTGGTGGCAATTTAAATTTCAAAGAAATCGATTGTTCTGCTCTTGATTTTAGATATAAATATCATATTAAAGGCGATGCAGCAGAAGCTATACGTACAACCGTTATTAAGAAATATCCATTTCCTGAATTTGATGATGAGCGATTTTGCCCAGAAGCATTACTGTTTAATCGTATAGCTAGAAAATACAAGACACATTATTTTAATAAAAATGTATACTTGTGTGAATACTTGCCTGATGGCCTCTCCGCAAAAATCACCAAGATTAGAATGAATAGTTGGAAAGGAACTTGCTTGTGTTATTCTGAACTTGCAAATAGTTCTGTACCCTTTAAGATCAAGTTGCGTTCATGGCTCAACTTTTGGCGTTTTCATGCCTGTCATAAGTCAGAAGAAGTATATGACAATTTGTTCAAAATACCTCGATGGTCAAAAATCATCAAACCTTTCGGATATATTATTCATATAATGGACTTAAAAATCATCAAATAATTAGAAAACGAGAAATGAATATTATTCATATAATAAACGCTCTTGAAATTGGAGGAGCGGAGAGACTATTAGTAGAAACTTTGCCGGAAATCAAACAAATGAGACATGACGTAAAAGTTATCCTACTATATTCGTCAAACAGCTATTTTGAAAAGCAGCTGAAGCAAAGTGGGATTGAAGTGATTGCCCTCAACCATAAACATGAAGCGTATAATATTTGCCTCATAGCCAAACTCCACCAACTAATAAAAGATGCAGATGTTGTACACTCCCATTTGTTTCCATCACAATACTGGGCTGCACTAGCTCATTGTGGAATCAAAAAAGGAATACTAGTAACTACAGAGCACAATACATCAAATACACGTGCAAAGTATTGGCTAACTACACAAATTGACAAATGTATATATTGCTTGTATGATGGCATTATCTGTATTTCGGAAGCAACTGCTGATTTTATTCGTAATCGTACACCCCATAAAGTCACTATCAAGGTCATAGAAAATGGTGTTCGATTACCATCTATCAGCAGCCAAAAAAACTTGAATAGCCAGCGCAAAGACATTGTTAGCGGATTGTCAGATACCAACTTCGTATTATTACAAGTTGCACGTTTCTCTACGCAAAAGAATCAAGACTGCTTAATTCGCGCTCTAAAATTGCTACCAGACAACATTCATGTACTATTTGCCGGATATGGGAAACGTGAAGAAGTCTGTCGCCAATTAGCTGAGGAAGAAGGTGTATCTGAGCGAACTCATTTTTTAGGTATGCGAGAAGATATTGCCCAACTATGGAGTATAGCAGACTTAGGTGTAATGTCATCACACTGGGAAGGTTTTGGCTTAGCTGCTGTGGAAGGTATGGCATACGCCAAGCCTGTCATTGCATCAAATGTTCCTGGACTTGCCGAAGTTGTTGGTAACAAACAACTTTTATTTTCTCCAAACGACGAGCATGAGCTTGCAGTAAAAATATTGCAGTTTTATAACGATAAGAAAATGCTCAAAGACATTGGAATAAGATGCCAAAAACAGGCTAGTAAATTTGACATCAAGAACATGGCAGCTCAATATGTAGATTTCTACAATCAGTTGCTAAAACAAAAGAAAGATAAACAATAAATCAATTTAAAGAACATCAAATTATGAAAATTATATTTTGCGATAATACCTTATGGGGATTAGTAAATTTTCGAGGCGAAGTTATAAAACATCTCAAAAGCGAAGGACATGAAGTTGTACTTGTCGCTCCTGAGAAAGAAGATAAACAAATGAGAACTACCATTCCCGATGGTGTGCATTACATTCCAATCAAAATGGAGCGCACATCTCTGAACCCAATAAAGGACATGAAATATTTTCGTACGATGCTTCATATTTTCCGCAAAGAACAACCAGATTACATTTTTACATATACCATCAAGCCAAACATATATGGATCAATTGCCGCAAGACTAGCAGGATGTCGCTCTACTGCTATGATGGCTGGGTTAGGATATATTTTCATAAATGACAGTATCATACTACGTGCAGCAAGAGCATTCTATCAATTTGGACTTTCATTTGCAGAACATATAATAGTGCTCAATGACTATAATCGCCGGCTAATTGAACAAAAGCATTTGTGTGCCCCTAAAAAAATAGTTTTTTTAGAAGGCGGTGAAGGTATCAACATAGACAATTATAAAAAATATAACAATGCCTCTAATGATACAACGTTTTTGTTTATCGGCAGAATTTTGTGGGATAAGGGTTATGATGAGTTTACGAAAGCAGCCCGTAAGGTAAAAGTTTTATATCCTAATGTGAACTTTGAGTTATTAGGCTCTCTTGACCCCAAATATCCGAAAAGCGTACCTGAAGTGCGCCTTCGTAAAGACGAAGAAGATGGAATAGTAAAATATATCGGTTTCACACACGATATGGACAAGGTGTTCCAAAGAAAAGGCATTGTTATTACTGTTCCGTCATATAGCGAAGGTATGAATCGTGCCCTAATGGAAGCGTGCGCATCAGGCAAGCCTATTATTACATCTGATATACCAGGCTGTCGTGAAGCTGTGGTTGAAGGCAAAAATGGCTTTCTTGTACCTGCCCGCAATGCTGACGCATTAGCGGAAGCTATGTTAAGATACCTACACCTCTCTCCACAAGAGAAACAGGACTTTTCGGATGAGAGCCGTAAAAAAGCCGAAAACCTATTTGATGTCCAAAGAGTAATAGCTAAATATACAAAGATTATTCATCAGAATGAAACCCTCATGACAAATAATTAATCGCCAATGTAAATGATAATTGATAATATTAGCTTACCTTTGCAGTTTGTAAGTGTGTCCTGAGACAGCTGTCTCAGGACACACTTACAAACTGCAAAGATAGGCGATTATGATTATACATAAGCAGAACTTTACATCTTTTTTACCGATTGGTGCGCTATGATGATACCGATTCATGTTCGATAGATAGAAAAATACCAGATCATTAGTTCAAAAATAATTCATTATTTCTACCTATAAGAATTTTACTTCACTATATTCTTCACTGTTTCTTCCAATCTATCAGCCCTCTACTTTGCCTGTCAAACTCGAGGGCTAAAGAGATAACAGGCTTGGAAGATGCAGCATAGGCATCAACATAATGACGAGAAGAGATTTGATATGAGGCAGAAACTACACCACCATTATCAGACATCTTAAGTTCTAAAATGTAGATATTTTCTGAAGTTTCAACCACCAAATCTATTCTACCTGCAGACATCTGCTGCTCCTCTGAGACCTTAAAACCACAGAGATAGAAAATATTCTTCAGAATAAAACGAAAATGCTCCTCAAAAACAAAGCTCTCCTTCTTTTGTGTACTATAAGGGGTGCCAGCTACCAACTGCTTAAGACAAAGCATACTCCTATCTATATTAGCAGCCAACATCGAAATCTTCAATTCCTGAATAGCATTGCTTACTTGCGAAGACTCCTTATGCAACATTATCGGAAGAATCATACCAAACATCGTATTTCGGACTTCTCGGTTAGGATAACCTAACATATAACTGCTACCTACTACCTTTTTGATTGTAAGATAACCGGACTGATAAAGGAAGAGCTTAGGATCATTCATATTGACATCACTCATTTCCAAATAGTCAGAATCAATCAAACAATTGTCCAACTCAGGAATCTCGTTGATGAATTTACGCAAGACCTTGAGCAACATTTCGTTGGAACCAGAAGCTATCCAATAAGAATTTAGACGCAGATTAGCCAAGGCATTACATACACTAAAAGGATTGTAAACACCGACGAGACTACGAGAGAAATGATAGCCATCATAGATAGAACTCATTGTATCCATAAGGGCACTCTTCGTGATAGCATAGTTATCTGCCAATTCAGATAGCTGTTCTGAAAAATAGAACTGAATTTCATCTTTAGTCAAACCACATATTGTTGCATACTCATTCCTAAAACTGACATTAGTTAATGTATTAAGCATACTAAACAAACTTATCTGAGTAAACTTAGTAATGCCAGTAATAAAGACGCACTTGATGCAGTAACCATAGTCTTTTAACCCTGTAAAGAAGTTACGGTATATCTCACGGCATGCATCATGATGATTGGTCTCATAAGTATGCTGCAAAGGAACATCATACTCATCTACTATAATGGCTATCTGTACTCCCGCCTGTTCGTATGCTCTCTGAATGATACCATTTAAACGATTACCTAAAGACTGCTCATCCGGATTTCTGCCATATATCCTCTCGTATGAAGACAATACATTATTCAAATATTCTGTAAGCGTCTGTGCAGAAGAACCACCCAAACTCATACTGAAATAGATTACAGGACGTTTTACCCACTCCGATTCAAGTTCCATCATTTTGAGACCTTCAAAGAGTTCCTTTCTACCCTCAAAATAACACTTAAGGGTAGAGCACAAAAGAGACTTACCGAAACGGCGTGGACGGCTCAGGTAATTGTATTTAGTACCATTAGCCAGTTTCCAAACCATATCAGTCTTATCAGCATAGATATAATGATCTCTACGCATCTCTTCAAAATCCTGTATGCCTAAAGGCAATTTTCTATTCAGTTGCGTCATATTGTCTCATTTTTCTGCAAATATACTCCTTTTATATGAAACAGCCAAACAATTTTTATGTTTTATACAATATTCACGTACCTTTTCAGTTTATATAATAAAATGAAGATATAAATATGTTAACTGAAATATTACCAATCATAGGAGTATTCATACTGAGCATGACATGTGGTGCATTTTTCATTCCATCAGTGCTGAAATTCTGCAAGAAAAAAAAGTTGTATGATATTCCAACCCTAAGAAAAGTGCATAGCGCACCTATACCACGATTGGGTGGCATTGCATTCATACCAAGCATGATGATTTCAGCTGTGGCTGTATTGCTTATCATAGCTACAAATAATATTCAAGACAAAATCTCTCTCAGTATGTGGAGCGTAGGTTTTATCTTGAGTCTGTCGATTATCTACTCTGTAGGAATCATTGACGATTTAATCGGTCTTAATGCTAAAGTGAAATTTGCCGCTCAAATTCTCGCTGCCAGCATCATGCCTATATGTGGGCTCCAGATTAATGACCTCTATGGTTTGTTTGGTATTTACGAGATACCTTCGAGTATTGGTATTCCTCTCACAATCTTTACGTTTGTGTTCATAGATAATGCACTCAATCTGATAGACGGCATTGATGGATTGGCAACAAGTCTCTCCATCATTGCTCTGCTTGGTTTCTTCCATTGTTTCAAACCTTACAACCTGATTGCTTATGAAGTAATGATTGCAGGTTTGGTTGGCGTACTGACAGTATACCTATATTATAATATGTGGGGGAAAGTAGAAAAAGGAACCAAGATATTCATGGGTGATTCGGGCAGCTTAACGTTGGGATTCTTCTTGGCATTCCTATTTGTCAAAGCAATTGCCGTAAATCCCAATATTATGCCAATGTCTCCAAAACGCGTACTGATAGCATACAGTTTGCTCATCATACCTACTTTTGATGTCGTACGAGTAGTGTTACATCGCATCAGAAACAGGAAACCAATCTTTGATGCAGACAAAAGCCACATACATCACAAGATATTGGCTATGGGATATAACCAACACTATACGTTATTCTTTATCATCCTACTAACCCTAACTTTCGTTGGCACCAACGTAATACTTGGCAATATGAATGTAGGATTAACAGGTATCTTACTTATCGATATAGCCCTCTATACGATGCTACACATCGGTATCAATCAAAAAATCAAACTAAAGAAAAAAGTAGAGAAATGACCATACAAAACAAAACAGAAATCAAGAATAGGAACAACAGAATGGAGCGTTTCGTAAAACGTTCTACAGATATTCTTGTTTCTGTACCTTGTCTCGTTCTATCTTCTCCCCTATTTGTCATTATCTCCTTAGCTATCAAATGGGAAGATGGATTACCTATCATCTACAAGCAAGAACGTATAGGTTTGCACGGGAAACCTTTCAACATCTATAAGTTCAGATCGATGAAGGCTGATGCAGAAAAAGATGGTCCAAATCTACTAGAGATTGAAGGCGACACTCGACTCACACGTGTAGGAAAATTCATTAGGGCTCACCATTTGGACGAACTTCCTCAATTGTGGAACATCGTAAAAGGCGATATGTCGTTGGTCGGTCCCCGCCCGGAACGGAAATACTACATCGACCAAATCATCAAGCATGATCCTCGCTATACTTATCTGTATCAGATCCGACCGGGTGCTACTTCTTATGCCACCCTTTATAACGGATATACGGATACAATGCCAAAGATGTTGAGAAGACTGAGTCTTGACCTCTACTACCTGGAGCACAGATCCTGGTGGTTTGATGCCAAGATTCTGCTCAAAACTATGATGAACATCCTGTTTGGCAAAATATTTTAATGAGTAGCTACTTTTGCATCATAAGCTACTGACATTTGCATCATAAGTCCCTGACTTTCATATCGTAAGTAACTGACTTTTGCATCGTAAGTCTTTGATTTCCGTCTCGGAAACAACCGACTTCTGGGTGACAGGGTGACACTGGTGACAGGGATTTCTGAAGATTTACTCTCGCGCGGGCAGGCAGGAACTTTCGGCCTGATTTTTCCTGCCTGCCCGCGTGCGAGGCGAAATGTTGAAAAACTCGTGTCACCCTGTCACCGTGTCACCGTGAACACAGAGCAGAGAATGCGCTGTATAGCTCTCTTGCTATGGGCATAATCTCTCCTGTCTCCGCCTCCGTTGGCTTTCGGAAGTAGAGATCCGTACATTACTGTTTTTGTCGCGACGCCTCCAAAGTAGGTAATAAGGTTCTAATCTGTGTCACACGGTGCAAAGATAGTAAAAATAAAATAAATGAGAGTTCCCATAGTGGGAACTCTTAAATAATAATTATTGGTTTTTAGAATCTTTTAAACGATAAGGACTGAAAAATATATTCGATTCTCGAAAGTTGCGGAAGAAATTGGTGCGAACAGTATGGTTGAAACAGGCCGAAGGGCTCAGTTGAGTAATTTCAAACATACAAATCGAAATATTTTAGACATCGAACGCTATGAAAGGGAAAAAGACGGTTTCGTGACAGTTTTTCCATTTCACAGCTTTTTATTTGGCATTATTTATATAAAAATCCGTTTTCTCGTACAAATAGCAAAGACTCCGCAAAGGGTTTTTAAAACTTTTTTTTAAGTTGATGGTAAATTTGTTGCCATTTTATTTTTTTATTTCAGTTTTTTTTAGTACCTTTGCAAACGTTATCCTGAATACAATCTTTTTACCTTAAAGAAAACTAATACCTATTGAATGTAGAGCAGTTGTCTGAGAAGATAGCTGCTCTTGTCTTTTTTATAGCTCCCCATATAATAAATACCGCAAAACATCCGTTCTTATTTATAGAAACAAGTCTTATCACTTGTATAAATCATCACAGAAGAAACAATGGAAACAGAAGTTAAGAAGATTCCTTATCTCGACCTGAAGGCTATCAATGAGCCTTATGAGAAGGAGATAAAGGATGCTATCAACAAGGTGGTCAACAGCGGATGGTATCTGCAAGGCGAAGCCGTAAAAAGGTTTGAGAAATCGTATGCACAGTTTATCGGTACAGAATACTGCATCAGCTGCGCTAATGGGACGGATGCGCTCAAGCTGATGCTGATGGGCGAACTGGCTATCGGAAATCTGCAGAAAGGTGATGAAGTGATTGTGCCTGCCAACACTTATTTCGCTACCGTACTTGCCATCAGCAGCGTTGGACTGACACCTGTATTGGTGGATGCCAATATCGATACATTACAGATAGATGACCGGCTGATAGAAGACAAAATCAGCCCAAAGACTAAAGCCATCATGATTGTTCATCTTTATGGTAAACTGGCATGGACTCCGAAGATTGCTGAAATCTGCAAGAAGCATCATCTCTTGCTTTTTGAAGATAATGCACAGGGATTCGGATGCTCCACTACTCTATCCGAAGACTCTCAGAATACTTCAGAACCACTATCGAAAAGAAGATATACCGGAAATCTTTCGGATGCTGCCGCCCATAGTTTTTATCCTAGCAAGAATCTGGGAGCTTTGGGAGATGCGGGAGCTGTAACTACCAACAACAAGGATTTGGCTGAAGCCATTATGGCTCTACATGAATATGGAAAGATAGAAGACGGTATCTTCAGATATCAGGGCGTAAACTCGCGCATGGATGAGATTCAGGCTGCTGTACTGAATGTGAAACTGCAATATCCTGAGAACGAACAGAAAGCGAGACACAGACAGATACAGCTATACCTGGAACATCTGGATGACGATATCAAGGACAGATGCATCGCTGCGAAACTCATCTCTCCTGCTCATGAAAATGTTTTCCACGTCTTCCCTTTCCTTACCCGGAAACGAGACCAACTGAAAGCTTTTCTGGCTGAGAATGGGGTCGGCACAAAGATTCATTACTTCCGCCCACCCTATCTGCAGCCATGTTATCCGGAAATGAATCATCTGGAATTTCCGGTAGCTAAGAGAATAGCTGACGAAGAACTGAGTCTGCCTTGCAACTCATCGCTCAACGATGAAGATATCATCAGAGTAAGCAAACTCATCAACCAGTTCTTGGTTTAAAGGTACTGCACTTTGGCACCGATAGAGAGGCCGAAGACATCCCAGAAACCGGCATTGCCGTTACGGTAGAAACGCATAAAGTAGATATCCGTTGTACCCAACTCATAGAAGAACGTAATACTCTTGATACGCTTACGTTTATTGTGCGGAATATCATACTTAAAACGTTCACCCAAGGCGATATTAGGACGGACTCTGGTAGAGAACGGATAGTAGCCGCTTTCATACTTGGTAGGCTGCTTTGTCCAGAAATCATGTCCGAACACCGTATTGAAATACAGGCTGCACTCCAGCGGTTCAAACCACCAGCCCTTACCGATATTACGACGCCAAGGAATGAAATTTTCCTTGAGCGTCATGGTAAACTTCTCATCGTCAGAACTGAACTTCGGGATGTAGCCAAACAAGAGCTGCGTTTCCCACTGGCGGCGCTTACCATATTCCCATCCGATACCCAGCGAAATGATACCCATATTGCCACAAGTCTGAATGATGCCACTAGTAGGTATCAGCAAATCCCAATGCTTACGGTAGCGCATGACGCGGCGGTCATATCGGGTCAGTATGCCATCCGCCAACACCAGAGTATCATGAACGATACTATCCGTCCGTTCCAACTCCTCACTTTTCCCGGTAACCTCATCGGCAGCATGAACCTGTACAGAACCTGCAGCAAGCAAGGCTCCCAGAAAGAATATATGCTTAAAACTCAATAATTTCATAACGATAATCTGTTGGAGTAATGGTGAATATATAGTATTGATGCTTAGCGGCATTGGCCACCTGATAATAGATGATGCCATCGCCATAAATATCTTCTTGCTTGGTATGATGACCATGACCGCAAAGGCAGCACATCAAACCTGGGAACTGATGCGTATAAAAATTGAAGACCTTAGCTACATTATTATTAAACTGCTCTGAATAAGGGGCAGCATGCATACAGACAATGGTACGCGAAAAGTCATCTGCATCTGCCTTAACCTGCTCTTCCATGAAATCGAAATTAGGTACAGGGCGGGAATAGTCAAACTCTATGGCATTGGTATTGAGACAGACAAACTTTACCTTACCGGCGATGAAACTGAAATCCGGATTACCAAAGATTTTCTGATAAGACTGGTTACCTGTTCCCAAACAGTCATGATTACCCAGCAGAGCCACGAAAGGTATCTTCAACTTCTGAAGATGGTCACGGGTCCACTGAAACTCACGGGTAGCACCAAAGTCAGTAAGGTCTCCACAATGAATCACGAAATCGAGGGAATCACTGCGGCGATTGATATCATTAACCTCACTCTTCAAATCATCCAACCACTGGTGGGAATCGCTGATCATAGCAAAACGGATGGTATCTTTCGACTTTACAGCAGCCTCAATCTTCTGAATATTGGTAACATTCAGATTTCTATCGCCGTCGATTCGCACATCATACGGATGAACATCGAAGACGGTATCGCAGGATGCCACCATACAGAGACAACAGGCAGCCAGGATATAGGAAATAATTTTATGCATTCTTGTCTTATTATCTTTAAAAACTCTTTTTTATAACTCTTAAATACTACTTTTTCTTCTTTTTCAACCTTGCATAGAAACCTTGCAACCTGCCTGGCTGGCAACCGGCATCGAGCAGTTTCTTCAAATCACGATAGGCTTCATCCTTTCTTCCAAGCAGAATCAGGATATCGACATGATTGAAAGCAAAATCCTCATTACCGGCATCCAACTCCATCGCCTTGGCGTAATCAAACTCTGCCAGCTCAAGCATACCCCTCTCCTTCTCCATGCCACCTCTTGCAGCATAAGCCATCGCACTGTCAGGGTACTGCTCTATCAGACTGTTAATGCCATCGTAAGCCTCAGTATAATGCTTATCTTTCTCATTGAGCAAAGCCAGACCGAGTTGCGCCTGGAAGTTGCCAGGAACAAGTACCAGAAGATTCTGATAATCTAGACGCGCAAAGTTATAACGGAGCAACTTCTCATTGACAAAGGCACGATAGAACAAACCGGCGATATTGGTATTGTTCAGAAAGAGTACCTTATCAAGATCATCCTTGGCATATTGCCATTGCTCCAACTGTATATTCCAAGCAGCCTTTTTCAGTCGCAGATCGATACTGTCGGGATGATATGCAAGCACTTCTGTAGCCTTGGAGAGTGAATCGCGCAAGGCTTTATTCTGAGCAGCACGTGCCTTGTCGGCATCTACGTTCTGCGCAGATACAGACAAAGAAACCATCGATGCCAATAATAATGTATAAAAACTTTTCATGGTGCAAAGTTAAGAAGACTTTTGCAAACTGCCAAATAAAAAACTATAAAACTTATTTGAGTTTACAAAAAGAACTAAATTTCAGAAAGACAGGACAATCAACAAGAAAAGCCTTAAGAGAAAGAAACACTCCTCTTAAGGCTTTTATCTATAAAGCATCTGGATAGAAAATTCACCCAGCGCCGAAAAATCCATTTACAGATTAAGCATTCTTAATCCAGTTAACGATCCATGCGCCAACCTCAGTTGTGCCATACTGAGCACCACCCTCAACCTGAATTTCAGGAGTGCGTACATTGGCATCGAGAGAAGCATCTACTGCCTTGCGGATCAAGGCGCCCTCCTCGTTCAAACCGAAGTGCTCCAACAACATAGCTGCAGAAAGAATCTGAGCTACCGGGTTAGCCAGGTTCTTGCCAGCTGCCTGTGGCCATGAACCATGAACAGGCTCGAACAAAGGTGTGTGCTCACCGAGAGAGCTAGATGGCTGCAAGCCCATAGAACCGGTGATGCAAGAAGTCTCATCGGTCAGGATATCGCCGAAGGTATTCTCTGTAACGATAACATCGAAGAATGTAGGCTCAGTCAATACGCGCATAGAAGCGTTGTCGATGAACATATAATCGGTGTTTACCTCAGGATACGCTCCATCTCCTTGGCAA
>UMFK01057225.1_pt1 | contig 27245 bp, 23 predicted proteins | sample 1964981 | NCBI WGS metagenome assembly UMFK01 (sample SAMEA4836043, study PRJEB28245) | human gut metagenome | biome: gut microbiome; material: fecal sample | place: Denmark | collected 2008
CATACCAGATAGTAACGGGTGGCGTAACGGGTATCGCAGCCGTAATTTACTACGGCACGGGGATACCTATCTATTTGTCATATTTTCTCATCAATGCCGCCTTGCTGCTTGCCGCACTGAAGATACTGGGATTCAAGTTCATGGTGAAAACCATCTACGCCATCATCATGCTATCCGTGTTCCTGGCAGTGGCGCAAGACTGGATGATAGGTGAAGATGGAAAGATGATACAGGTGCTGGGCGTGGGACAGGACTTCATGTCGCTCATCATCGGCTGTCTGTTTACGGGATTATCGCTCGCCGTCGTCTTCCTGCACAATGGAAGTACGGGTGGAACGGATATCATCGCCGCCATCGTGAACAAATATCACAACATCTCGCTGGGCCGAGTGCTCATCTTTGTGGATCTCCTCATCGTGGGCAGTTCGTTCTTCGTCTTCAATGCGAAGCCCGACTTTACTACGATAGACGCCGTTAGAAAGGTGGTATTCGGTCTCTGTACGATGGTGATAGAGAACCTGGTACTCGACTATGTGATGAACGCCAAGCGAGAGAGTGTACAGTTCATGATATTCAGCAAGAAATATCAGGAGATAGCCAACGCCATCGGCACGCAGATGGACCATGGTGTAACCATTCTTGACGGTCATGGCTGGTACACGGGCGACGAGATGAAGGTGCTCTGTATCTTGGCAAAGAAGAACGAGAGCGTCACCATCTTCCGCATCGTCAAGATTATCGACCCGAATGCCTTTGTAAGTCAGAGTGCCGTTATCGGTGTGTATGGCGAGGGATTTGATGAGATGAAAGTGAAAATCAAGGAAAAAGACATTAAAATAATTAAAAGTTAAAAGTTTATAGCGGCTCCGCCGTATAGCAAGAAGCACTATTGCAAGAATGCCCTATAAACTATTAACTATAAATTATAAACTTATGAAAAAGATAGTATTTGCAACAAACAACCAGCATAAGCTCCAGGAGATTCGCGACATCCTGGGCAACGACTACGAGGTAGTATCGCTGAAGGAAATAGGATGCGACGTGGATATTCCGGAAACGGGTAATACATTGGAAGAGAATGCCTTGCAGAAGGCGCAGTATGTTTATGACCATTACCACGTAAGTTGCTTTGCCGATGATACCGGTCTGGAGGTAGAGGCACTGGATGGTGCCCCTGGCGTTCACAGTGCCCGCTATGCCGAGGGAACCGACCACGACAGCGAGGCAAACATGGCTAAACTGTTGAGAGAACTAGATGGAAAAGAGAATAGAAAAGCTCGTTTCCGCACCGTCATCTGCTACATCGAAAAGCAGGATGTATGTCCTTGCGGCTGCACCAGCATCAAGAAGATTCATCAGTTTGACGGCATCGTGAATGGTCACATCGCCACCGAGAAGCACGGCACCGAAGGCTTCGGCTACGACCCAATCTTCGTACCTGAAGGCTATGAAAAGAGCTTTGCCGAGTTGGGTGAGGAAATCAAGAACGGCATCAGCCACAGAGCCAGAGCCGTGGGCAAACTGGCAGAATACTTGAAGAAGAAGTAAGGAAGTAAAAAAAATAGAAATAGATATGAAACGGCTATATTGTCTATTTATCATCATATTATGCCTTGCCATAAGCATCCCATCCTATGCCCAGTTTACGATCAATGGAAAAAATATCATCTATGATAAGCAAAACGATACGTATATGGCTTGCATCCCGGAGGATGCTTTTGGTAAGGATTATGAAGCAATCATCCTGTTGGATATTGCCTCAGATTGGAGCGACCTCATCATTGATGGCACCCAGATAGCTTACAGCTATACTTTCAAGCAGGTGGAAGGCAACAAGCTTTACTCCATCCATGCCCGAAAAGGCAACAAGGAAATCAATACCAAGATTACCTTCACCTTCTTGCCGCTCCTGGTACTGCAAGGCTCATTCGGCTATGATTACGCCCAAGGAAGCATGTCATTGTATTCTCCTGATGCCACAGAGCCGACTATCTCTTTGATCAAAGCCAAATGGAGAGGAGGTTCCACCAATACGGCGGATAAGCACAAGAGAAACTACAAGATAAAATCTATCAACTTCAAAGGCAAGAGCCAGGATATTTCGCTCCTGGGGATGAGAGAAGACAATAACTGGATTATGGATGCAGGACAAATAGACCTGTTCCGCCTGAGAAACCGCATTGCCACAGAGATTTGGAACGACTTTGCCACCAAGCCATACTATGCCTCAAAGGAGCCTAAGGCCAAGAGTGGCGTAACGGGAAAAGTGGTAGAGGTAATCCTCAACAACGAATATCGCGGCATCTATTCGCTGACCGAAGCCATGGACAGAAAGGAGTTGAAACTCAAGAAATACGATGATAAGAATCAGGAGTTTCACGGCCAGCTTTGGAAGGTAAGTTCGTGGGATAAGGCAACCTTCTGGGACATCGATAAAGACTACGATAACACTCAGGAAACCTGGCATGCATTCGAGACTAAATATCCTGATATAGAAGATGTAAGCCCTACTGACTACAGTCCGCTTTATGAAGCCATCGACTTTGTGGTAAACAGCAACGACGAGACATTCAAGAAAGAAGTAGGCGATTACTTCGATATTCCTGTACTCATTGACTATCAGCTATTCCAGGAAACTCTGAAGCCTGTGGATAATAATGGCAAAAACATGTATTGGGGAATCTATGATGTGGCAAAAAGCAAGAAACTGACCCTTGCCATCTGGGACTTAGACGCCAGTGTTGGACAAGATTGGCATTGCTCCACCCCGCTTCATCCAGATTATGTATTGCCAAATACAGACTTGGGAGTAAAGGATGGTTTCAACCTATATCATAGGCTCAGCTCCTTGAATGTAGATAACTATAATGAAAAGGTGGCTAGCAGATATCAGGAATTAAGAAAGACTTATTTCAGCGAGGAAAATCTCATCTCCAGATATCAGGGCTATTATGATATGCTGGTGAAAAGTGGTGCAGCCAGCAGAGAAGAGTGCAAATGGTCGAAAGACTCAGATATTGGCGGCTATCCCCTAAACTTCAAGTCAGAAATAGAATACATCAAGAATTGGATTATCAACAGATTGAACTATCTGGATACCAACCAATTCCCGATTTCAACCAATATCTCAGAAATCCATCAAAAAGAGTCCCTATCCCCAAAAACAACCTACAATATGCTGGGACAAAAGGTAGGAGCTTCCTATCAGGGACTTAAGATAAAGAATGGAAAGAAGTTCTATACAAATAAATAAAAAACAATCAGTAAAGAATAAAGATATGATTAATACCCTTTCGATATTAATCCCTACATATAATAATGTATGCATTGAGCTTGTAAGGAGTTTACAAGCTCAAGCATCATTATTGGCCTCTTCAGGAAATTCTCCGGCAGACTCTTCAGTTTCTTCTTCAGGAAATTCTTCAGGAATTTTCAAATACGAAATACTTGTTGCTGACGATGGTTCTACCGATAAGGCAACCATAGAGGGCAACCGCCTCATCAACACCCTTCCCCATTGTCGCTACATAGAAAGAGAAAAGAACGTAGGCAGATCCGCCATCCGCAACTTTCTGGCAAAGGAGGCACAATATCCCTGGCTGCTGTTTATCGACAGCGACCTACATATAGATAATCCTTTGTTCATAGAGAACTATTCCCAAGCTGCAGGAGACGTGGTTGTGGGAGGATTAAAAATAGGTGGAAATCCCTGCCAATGGGCTCATAATCTGAGATATAGATATGAAAAAGCCTGTGAAGAAGAACATGATTATCAACATCGATTAAAAAGGGGAGACAAAGAATTTAGAACTACCAACTTTGTCATAGCCAAAAACGTTTTGCAAGAATGTCCTTTCGATGAGAACTTCAAGCATTACGGATATGAAGATGTCTTACTTGGAAAAAGCATTACCGATAAAGGTTACCACATTGTCCACATAGATAATCCGATACTTCTGGATGATTACGAAACAAATTACCAGTTTATCAACAAGACAGAAGAAGCCTGCAGAACACTCTATGAATTCAGAAAAGAACTTAGCGGATACTCAAAACTCATACATTATGCAGAACTCTCAAAACGGCTGAAAATAGTATATCCTCTCGTAAGATTCCTCTATCCGGAATTGAGCATGCAGATAAAAGCGCAGCTGTTAGGCAATAATCCTAGTGTTTTTTTGTTTAATATATATAAGTTGTTATATTACATACATCTTTATTTATAAACATTAAACAGCATCATGAAATGAGACAAAGAATATTCAATATACTGGCAGTTCTTTTCTTCCTTAGCATTACATCTGTGGAAGCCAAAATCGGTGACTGGAAAGCTTATATGGCGTATAGCGAAGTGCAAGAAATGGAACAAGTAGGAAACCTGATTTTTGTACAGGCTTCCAACAATCTCTATGTCTATAACCAAAACGACCAAAGTATCCAGACCTTCAGTAAGATGGATTGCTTAAGTGATTGTTACATCCAGCATATCAGCTACAACAAGGCCAGCAAACGGCTTGTTATCTTCTATAGCAATGCTAATATTGACTTGATGAATGTCAGCAACTTTGAAGTAACTAATCTTTCTGATTATTACACAGCTTCAACCACTGGCGACAAGACCGTGAACGATATCTACATGTATGGCAAATATGCCTATATAAGCAATGGTTTCGGAATCATAAAAATAAATATTGCAGATGGCGAAATCAGCGATACTTATAATCTCGGATTCAATGTAAACTGGTGCGAGATTAAGGATAACCATATTTATGCTTATAGTAAGGAAAAAGGACAATACAGCGCTTCACTCACAAAAAACTTGCTCGACAAAAACAATTGGAACAAGGTGGGAGGCTATGTTTCCAAGAAGCTGGAAGACAAAAGCGAACTGAAGCAACTGGTTAGCACACTGCAACCAGGAGGCCCTAAATACAACTATTTTTGGGGCATGCAATTTAATAATAATTCACTTTATACTTGCGGTGGAGGATTTGGACATGAAATTGACACCGAACGTCCGGGAACGATTCAAGTTTTAAATGGGGAAAACTGGCAAATCCTTGATGATAGCATCCAAGCCAAGACAGGAATAAAATACGTTGACGTCAACGCCGTAGATGTGGATCCTAAAGATCCAACCCATGTATTTGCAGGTGCAAGAAGTGGACTCTATGAATTTAAAGATGGAAAATTCATCCAGTTTTATAATTCAGAAAATAGTTTAATAACTTCTTTTAATAATACAAGTAAGAACTATCAGATTATTGGTAGTATCAAATTCGATAAGGAAGGTAACCTCTGGATGGTGAATGATGAAACTCCAAGTTCTGCTCCCGCTCAGCAATCTCTTATCGAATATAGCAAAGACAGAGAATGGATTTCGCACCATAATGCAGCATTAACCGCTATCAAGGATAATCAAAACAAATCCTTTGCCAGCATGGAATGCCTTACTTTTGACAGTAGAGACTTGCTGTGGTTTGTGAATGCGCATTATACAGCTCCAGCTCTATGCTGCTATCAACCGTCATCAAAGACACTACTTGTCTATAAAAACTTCATCAATCAAGATGGAACAGACATGGCACCTACTGCAATACAATATGTAACGGAAGATAAAAATCATAACATTTGGGTGGGAACCACCCACAATACTTTTATGATTGAAGCCAACCAGGTAGGAAAAGAAGATGCAACATTCAACCAAATCAAGGTACCACGCAACGATGGAACCAATTATGCTGATTACCTGCTCGAAGGAGTAAGTATTTCGGCTATTGTGATAGATGGAGGTAACCGAAAATGGTTCGGCACCAAAGGAAATGGTGTTTACCTGATTAGTGCAGACAACATCAACCAGATACACCATTTCACCACCACCAATAGCAAGTTGTTATCAGACAATATTGAGTCGATGGCTATCAACGAAAAGACTGGCGAAGTATTTATTGGCACAGACAAAGGTCTATGTTCTTATATGAGCGATGCCAGCACCACCAATAGTGAGATGACAAAAGACAACGTCTGGGCTTATCCTAACCCAGTAAAGCCAGATTACACGGGGCTTATCACCATCACCGGCCTATCTTTCGATGCAGATATAAAAATAGTTACAACCAATGGCATCCTTGTAAACCAGGGCAGAAGTAATGGCGGTACCTATACCTGGAATGGTAAGGACCTGAAAGGTCAAAAGGTGGCAAGTGGCATCTATATGGTAGAAACTGCTACCAGCGACGGAAGCAAAGGTACAGTCTGCAAAATAGCAATCATCAAATAAAAATAAGCAAAGAGTATCCATGACTCGACAAAGAAAACATTGGATAGACCTACTGCGAGGCATCTGCATGCTTGCAATCCTCCTCGACCATACAGAGATTTACTACACAGGCACTAATATCATCAATTACAATGCCTATGTAGTAAACGCTCTCACCATTTTCTTTATGCTTTCAGGCTATCTGATGTATAAGGAAACAGGCTTTGATATCAGAAAAAAGATGAAATCTATCGCCCAAACGTTATTGCTCCCCTATTTCTTCTTTTCCGCCCTCATCTCGCTTCCCAAGGACCTTGTACATGGCAACGAAATCAACATCATGAATATCTGCGAGCAAATCATTCTTGGGCAGGCTTCCTGGTTTATAGCAGCCCTCTGCCTATCCGAAGTAATCTTTGCCGCAACAATATGGATAGCTAGAGGAAAAGACCTGGCTTTGTTCTTCGTCGGAATCATGGGATTTGGCTTCTCCATCTACTTATCACAAGGAAAACAACCTTATCCCTGGCAGCTAGACAACAGCATGCAAGCCTTGCTATTTCTCTGGATAGGATACACTTACCACAAATATGAAAAAGCAGCCAATATCATCAATCGCACAGCATACATACCGATATTCGCCCTTCTTCTTATCTGCATCAAAATATATGAAAACATGAACAATGTCAATATGCTGGTATGGCCGATATCCATCAACAACTATCCGATTTTCCTACTGGATATGCTCTTATGCAGTGTGCTGATGGTACAAATATTTAAAAGACTTCCACCTTGCAAATGGCTGGAATGGACAGGTTCGCATTCCCTGGTTTACTATTTTCTATGTGGAGGCGTGCCACTCATTACAAGCAGAATATTCGAAAAGATAGGACTAGGCTATCATGGCAACTATCTATACGTAATGGCAGCATTCATTACCGTATATATAATAACAACCATCCTAACATGGTTCATTTACAGATATTTACCTTTTATAACAGGAAAAAAATATGAAAGAAACAAATAAAATACTCGCTATCATAGCAAGCACATATTGCATCGCCCTACTTTTGTTTCTAGCCATATTTGGCTACACTCCAACCAACGATGGTGATGGATATATCGAGTTCGCACAGGTTTGCATCCAAAGCAAACAGGCTTACCCATGTATGCCCCTTATCGTGGGACAACCATTTATCTGGAACATTGGTTCTATCAATCTTACGGCTTTATCGCTCCTATGGTTTAACTCCTTATATCCTTTATTGATATTCCTCTGCTTTTTAAAAGCACTAACAGTGCTGTTGATAGGAAAAATAGCCAATAAACTCTTTTCTGGAAAAGTGGCTATCATAGCAAGCATCATGTTTGTGCTTTATCCTAATAATATAGGACAAAGCACCACTATCCTGTCTGAAATTCCCATGATATGCTTTGCTTTGGCATCATTCTATATAGCCATCACACAAGAAAAATTATTATATCTCTTGATAGCCGGTCTAACCTTCGGATTGGCCAACTGGTTCCGTCCTGTAGCCATGGTCTATATGGGAACTCTTATCCTCTACTACATCTTCTTCATCAGGAAAAACTGGGGTAAGAAATGCATGTCTTTATGCTTGGGATATGTTCTGTTTATTGGAATAGTTGGAATGGAATGCTACCATCGCACCGGCTATTTCCTTTACCAGGCAGAATCCCTGTGGTTCAATATGGCAGAAGCCACCTATGAACCTTCTGTAGCTCCGCAATATAATACAGATCCATATCCTAAGGGAACTATCAGATATATTGAGAATATGGATAAAAAGACCGCCATCGAATGCAATGAAATATGGAAAGAAAGAAGCATAGAATGGTTAAAGGAACATCCTTTGCAATATCTGAAAAAAGTGCCTGGCCGGCTCGCCTACATGTACTATAACGATATGGACAATATCCCAGCCTTTTCGCTACATAAAGATCGGACAGAAAATAATTTTATTACATTACCCTATAAAAGGTTACTCCAAGAAATAGGAAATCTATCCTACTTGCAGTATATTGGTCTTTTTAACTTGATATTCTATGTATTTCTGCTTCTTCTTGCGGTAAAAAGCAGCTATCTTTTAATAAAAAGACATGATTATCAAAAGGTTTTCATTCCGATGATGATCATCGTCGGAGGGTCAATATCCCTGGTACTGGCAGTTCATGGAGAAACCAGATTCAAGGCTCCTTTTATGCCTTTCATTTTTATGATGGCAGCTGTAGCCATATCTGCTATTAAATTAAATAAAAAGGTCTGATTGCTTTGTCATCTCATTATATTTTTGTACTTTTGTAGGCATGAAACTAAGCATTATCATACCAGTATATCGCACCCAGGATACTCTCTCCAGATGCTTGGAGAGCATCCTGTGCCAATCATTCACCGACTACGAGATGATTCTCGTTGACGATGGATCGCCCGACGAGTGTCCCCGCCTCTGCGATGAATATGCTGCAAGAAATAAGAATATCCTCGTTATTCACAAAGAAAACGGAGGATTGAGCGATGCTCGCAACAGGGGTATAAAACGAGCACAGGGAGACTACATCACCTTTGTGGATAGCGATGATACAATTGTGGATAATACCTTGGAAAAACTGATGAGAGAACTGCAGGAACATCCACACGTAGATATTCTGGAATATCCTGTTCTGGAAAGATATGGCAACAAGGACAAGCAATCGGAACTGAACTTCACGCCACGTGAATATACCCATCCCCTGGAATACTGGCTAGAAGAAAAAGGATATCACCATACCTATGCCGTGAACAAAATCTATAAGCGCCATCTCTTTGACCATATAGAATTTCCTAAAGGCAGAACCTTCGAGGATGTATGGACCACCCCATTACTGATAGGATTAGTTCGCAAAACAGAGGACAATGTTCCTTGCCAACAGGAAACGAACAAAGCCAATGATTATCCCATCATCAGAATGACAAATGTGGGAAAATACATCTATCATTGGAATAACCAAGGTATTACCGCCAAGGCAAAATACAAGGATCTGAAATCATTATATGATGGACATATCCGAGTATGGAATAGTATGATGAAGAGTATCAGGGAAAATACCGCATTTCAGGAAAAATACGATCAGCAGATTCTGAAATATATGGCACAAATACTCAACATCATGCTCGATCTCTACGAAACCTCGGGGAAATATGAACCCAACCCACCACTTGTGGAATATCTGGAAATCATTCATAATAAACATAAAAGAAGCAAGAGACATCAGGAAAACAGGTACACCCCAAACACGGGGAATACTATTGCTATCCCTTTGAAACTCAAGCTTCTCAACATATTAGGTTATCACCAATTATGCAAACTCAACAAATTCATACATCAAATAATCCGTTTGAGCAAAACGCTCAAGCGCCATTGGTAAGCTTCATCATCACAACTTACAACTTACCATCGGAGTATCTGGAACTTTGCTTAAAAAGTATTCTGAAACTCTCGCTCAATCCAAAGGAGAGAGAAATCATCATGATTGATGACGGTAGCGAACTATCACCTATCCAGGACTTGATGGATTATCAAGACGACATCATCTATTTGCGTCAGCGCAACCAGGGGCTGTCTATGGCAAGAAACAAAGGCATACAGATAGCCACCGGCAAATTCATCCAGTTTATAGATGGTGATGATTATCTGCTTCAAACGGCATACGAACACTGTCTGGATCTCGTAAGATACCACAACCCAGACATTGTATATTTCGAGCTTACAAACCAAGAGGTAAAGGCCGTACCATACTCATACACAGAACCCGTAAGTGGAAGTACCTTCCTGCACAACAACAACTTACGAGGCTCTGCCTGCAGCTATATCTTTAAGCAGGATATCCTGCATGAGCAGCGCTTTACACCAGGCATTCTGCATGAGGACGAAGAGTTCACCCCACTCTTGTTTTTAAAGGCTGAGAGAATCATCACCACCGATGCCAAGGCTTACTTCTATCGCACCAGGAAAGACTCCATCATGCATCAGAGAGAAAACAAACGTCACAGTTTGAAAAGACTTGCCGATACAGAACTGGTTATCTTCCACTTGCAGGAGAAAGCTGCCCTGCTATCTGATACAGAAAGAGTGGCTCTGAATAGAAGAATAGCCCAACTGACTATGGACTACCTCTATAATACAATCCTGTTGACACGCAGTACCCGGCATTTGGAAGATGCCATCAAGCGACTGCACGACAAGGGACTCTATCCACTGCCAGACAAAAAATATACCAAGAAATATCAGTTGTTCTGTAAAGCCATCAGAAGCAAGGTAGGCAGAAGACTCATGGTGATGACTTTGCCACAAATCAAGGCATAGCCATTATGCTTTTCTTGCAATTTATTATAACAAATATCCTAATAAAGAAATGAAGATACTACTCATGGGAGAATACAGTAACGTGCATGCCACACTTGCCGAAGGACTTCGCAAGCTGGGGCATCACGTTACCTTGCTCTCTAACGGCGACTTTTGGAAGAATTATCCACGAGATATAGACCTGGTAAGAAAGCCTGGAAAACTGGGCGGAATCATATATATGATGAAGTTATACACAATTGTGCATAAGTTGAGAGGATACGACATCGTACAACTCATTAACCCGATGTTTCTGGAGCTGAAGGCAGAGTGCATCTTCCCTATTTACCAATATCTGAGAAAGCATAACAAGAAGGTAATTCTGGGTGGATTCGGAATGGATTACTATTGGGTAAACGTTTGCTGCAAAGATAAACCTTTGAGATACAGCGATTTCAATATAGGAAACAAATTAAGAACCAATACCGACGCCCTAAAGGAAAGAAAGGATTGGCTGGGAACAGAAAAAGGAAGACTCAACCAGATGATTGCCGAAGATTGCGATGGCATCATAACGGGACTTTATGAATACTGGGCATGTTATCAACCAAGTTTTCCACAGAAAACAACTTTTATCCCCTTCCCTATCAAACCGCAGTTGATAACTTCCGGAAACGGCAACTCATATACCTATGTGGAAAACCATCAGGTTATCCCATTGGATATCCCCAAAAAGGTAAAGCTCTTCATCGGAATCAACAAAAGCAGAAGCGAATACAAGGGCACCGATATCATGCTGAAGGCAGCACAAGCCATAGCTAAGAAATATCCAGACAAGACGGAACTCCGGATAGCCGAGAGCATCCCTTTTGCTGAATATGTAAAAATGATGAATGGAAGCGATGCCATACTCGATCAGCTCTACAGTTATACCCCATCCATGAATCCGCTGGAAGCTATGGCGAGAGGAATCATCTGCATAGGTGGCGGAGAACCGGAGAACTACGAGATCATACACGAGGATAAGCTACGCCCTATCATCAACGTGCTTCCTAACTACGAAAGTGTTTACCAGGAACTGGAGCACCTCGTATTGCATCCAGAGCTTGTTCCTTTGCTCAAACAGCAAAGCATAGAATACATCAACAAGCATCACGACTACATCAAGGTTGCTGAAAGATATGAAGCTTTCTATCAAAAACTGCTTATCTGATAAAGGAAATACTACACCATTAAAGGAAAATAGCGACATCATCAAGGGAAAATGTTGATACTATTAACCAAAATCTCCGTTCAATTGTTTTGAACGAACGTTCAAAACAACTGAACGCACATTCAAAACTATTGAACGGAGATTCAAAAGTACTGAACGAAGAATCGAAAGTACAGAACATAAACTTTCATAAAGGTTATAACCTTTTTATCACCTTTATCACTTTTATCGCCTTATGAAAGCGAAAGCATCTTCTCGATAGGCTTCACAGCATCCTTGGCAATATCCTCTGCCACTTCCACTCTAGGCCAACCGTACTTCAGGCTATTATAAATCTTCTTCAAAGAGTTCATCTTCATGTACTCACACTCATTGCAGCTGCAGCCTACTCCACCCTCGCTTACCTCTGGTGGCACAGGATAGAAGATGACAGCAGGGCAATTGCGCTCCAACTCATGCAGGATACCAGCCTCTGTGGCGATGATATACTCCTTGATTTCAGGATGCTCCTGGGCATAATGCAGCATGGTGGCTGTAGAACCCTTCACATCGGCTACGGCAAGCACAGGTGCCTTGCACTCCAGGTGAGCCATCACAACAGCCTCAGGATGCTCCTGCTTCAACTTAACGATGGCCTCTACCGAGAATTTCTCGTGTACATGGCAGCCACCGTTCCAGAGCAGCATGTTTCTGCCCGTTACGCTGTTGATATAGTTGCCGAGGTTGTAATCAGGACCAAAGATAATCTTCTCGTCCTGTGGGAAGCTGTCAATCACCTTCTTGGCATTACCACTGGTCACTACGCAATCGGTAAGCGCCTTTACGGCAGCCGTGGTATTCACATAGCTCACCACCTTGTATCCAGGATGCTCCTCCTTATATTTCTTCAAATCCTCAGCCTTGCAACTGTCGGCAAGCGAGCAGCCGGCATTCAGGTCAGGGCAGAGCACGGTTTTGTCTGGGCTCAGGAGCTTGCAAGTCTCAGCCATGAAGTGCACACCGCACATAACCATCACCTTGGCATCGGTTTCGGCAGCCTTGCGAGCCAGTGCTAAAGAATCACCCACAAAGTCGGCAATATCCTGAATCTCACCAACCGTGTAGTAGTGGGCGAGGATAATCGCATCTTTCTCCTTGCAAAGCTTTCTGATTTCAGCCTTCAAGTCCAAGGTCTCGTCGATAGGTTCATCCACGTAACCTTTCTTTATCCAATCGTTTTTCACCATAACATTAATATTATATTTCTTTATTTCTTATTTTTTTAAAAAGAATATAAGGATGATGATATGACGTGGAAAAGTGGATAAAAAACATCGTAATTATTTGTTTTTTTCATTATCCAAGTCTTGTCTCAGGTTATCAGCATAGGGCTTGGAAATCTTTTTCTTGGCTCTTAATGCTTTAACCTTTTTATCAACATTTCCCCAATTCGCTGCAAAGTTAATAAGTTTATATCTTTTTTCAGTCAAAAACTGCGAAAAAGTTTCTAAAAACTTATTAATAACCCTGTGGATATCCATAATCCCGGGGGTGGAGATAGGGGAATGTGGATATTCCACAAGTTATTAAAAAGTTATTAAAGGGGTTTTCCGTACACTTATCCACGCTTTTGTGGATAATCGAAAAGCCTGCTGAAATCCCACAGAAATCCCACAGAAATCCTACAGAAATCCTGCTGAAATCCCGCTGACTAGATATAGAAACTCTGCAAGAGAAACCAAAAGAAACAGCAGGCAGAGAAGCAAAGAAGACAAGAAACAAAGAAACAGAGAAACAAAGAAACAGAGAAGGCAAGAAGCTAAGAAGCAGATTTCCCATGGCTGCTGACCACAGGAAACCTGCTTCTTTTATCATTCCTATCTTTTCTTTAAGATTCTATCCACTTTTTCCACCACCATCTCTGGCGAGATGTTCTTCATGCAGGCAAAGTCGCCACGCATACAGGGTTTATTGCCGTAAATGCTGCAAGGACGGCACGGCATGTCGAGCTGCACGGCATTTTCCGGGCTCTGATGCCATCCCATGAAGCCTGCGTAAGGGTGGGTGGCACCCCAAATGCTCACCACAGGCGTATTGACAAGCGATGCCAGGTGCATATTGCCACTATCCATGCTCACCATTACGCTGAGATGACTCATCAGGATGAGTTCTTCCGAGATGCCATGGAGCTGGGCGGATGCATTCACCACCTGCGGGAACTTTTCTGCCCATGCATTCATCACAGGCGTTTCATCCTTACCACCGCCAAAAAGGAAGATATGACTATGTGGATAATGGCTGATAAGTTGCTGGATAACTTTTTCCATCATGGGTTGTGGATAAATTTTCCCGGCATGTGCCGCAAACGGTGCTACACCTATCCAAGGCTCTTCTAAGTTATTGTTATCCAATGAGATGCTTTTATCATCACCAACTTGGAAAACTTCTTGTGGAAGCGTGGATAAGTCGCCTTTTCCCTCGCCGAATATGCTTTGGAAATCTAGTTTTACCGGATACCCCAATTGTGCAAAAACATCAGCATAGTTCTCAAAAGAAGATGGCTGCTTGACCAGTTTCTTGTTGGTGCTGGCCACGAGCATACGCTTTCCCTTGCGGTGCTTGTCGATGTGCGCCACCTTGAAGTTGTCAAAGTTGAAGCGCATGCGCAGATAGCTGGAGCGAAGCACGCTGTGAAGGTCGGCAATCGCCGTAAACTGCTTGGCGATGAGTCTGCGATAGAGGGCATTCAGTCCCTTCACACCTTTATACTCTTCCTTGAGGTCAGCTTCCATGAATCCGACGTTAGGGGAGAGATTCTCGAAGAAAGGACGGGCGAATGGACGGCTCAGTACGGTGATTCTCACATGAGGATATTGCTTGGCCAGAGAATATACCACGGGTACAGTCATGGCAACGTCGCCCATGGCTGAGAATCTTATCACAAGAATATGCTCTGTCTTCATACGTCAATTTCTTCTTTATATATATAATAAGGTGTATTTACTTCTGATTATAGAGTACAGGGTTGGTAGATGGATCGTTGTACATCTTCATCTGGCGATACACCTTCATATACTTTCTTCCTGCCTCGATGTCTTCCAGGAGCTGGTCGATGGCTGTTGAGAGATCTACCTGCTGTTCGAGCAGCACGTTGAGCTTAGCCTGGCATTTAGCCTTGTGTTCTGCTGATGCCTCAGGGCGCTCCACCTGTTCCTTCATGTGATAAATCTTGAGGGCGAGGATGCTCAGGCGGTCCACTGCCCATGCCGGACTCTCGGTGTTGATGCGTGCATCATCCTGCACCTTCACATCTTTATATACCTCACGGAAGTAAGAGTCAATCTGCTCCACGAGGTCTGTGCGGTCCTGGTTGCTCTTGTCGATTCGGCGCTTCAGTACGAGAGCCTCGGCAGGGTTAATCTGAGGATCACGGATGATATCCTCGAAATGCCACTGCACGGTATCGATCCAACACTTGAGGTAGAGACGGTTCTCGATGGTACCCTCAGCGAAAGGATTATTGATAGGAGTATCAATGTTGTCTTTGATATGATAATCGGCTATCGCCTGATTAAATATCTTATTAGCGTTTTCTGTAAATGTCATGCTATTTATTACGTTTGATTAAATACAGTACAAAAGTAACAAAATAATCTCAAATCTCCAACAAAAATGGGAAAAAAGGCGAAAAGTATGCACAACTTAGGGGTGTTTGTGCACCGAAAAGTGCTTTTTTTGCTAAAATATTTGTTTATATCAAAAAAAAAGTGTTCCTTTGCACCCAGATTTTTAATTAGAAATTGATTTATAAACATTTTAAAAGTTACAATTATGTCAGAAATTGAAAGCAAAGTAAAGGCAATTATCGTTGATAAGCTCGGTGTTGATGAGGCAGAAGTTAAGCCAGAGGCAAGCTTCACAAACGACCTCGGTGCAGACTCTTTGGATACTGTAGAGTTGATCATGGAGTTCGAGAAGGAGTTCTCTATCTCTATCCCAGACGATAAGGCTGAGAAGATTGCTACTGTAGGTGACGCTATCGCTTACATCGAGGAGAACGCTAAGTAATTTAGCAACTAAAATTTTATAAATGGAATTAAAGAGAGTTGTAGTAACAGGTCTTGGTGCTGTAACTCCAGTAGGTAATACTCCTGAGGAAACTTGGGAGAACCTCCTCGCTGGAAAGAGTGGTGCTGCGCCTATTACTCATTTCGATACAACTAATTTCAAGACAAAGTTCGCTTGCGAGGTAAAGAACCTGAACATCAATGAATGGATTGACCGTAAGGAGGCCCGCAAGCTCGACCGTTATACCCAGTTGGCTATGATTGCCGCTATGCAGGGTGTAAAGGATGCAAACATTGATCTTGAAACAGAAGATTTGAACAACGTTGGTGTTGTATTCGGTGTAGGTATCGGTGGTATCAAGACATTCGAGGATGAAGTGTCGTATTTCGCTACTCACGAGGAGAACGGTCCTAAGTTCAACCCATTCTTCATCCCTAAGATGATTGCTGATATCGCATCTGGTCAGATTTCAATCCATTTCGGATTCCACGGACCAAACTACACAACTACATCTGCTTGCGCTTCTTCTAGCAATGCATTGGCTGATGCCTTCAACCTGATTCGCTTGGGTAAGGCAAACATCATTGTTAGCGGTGGTGCAGAGGCAGCTATCTGCGCTTGTGGCGTAGGTGGTTTCAATGCCATGCATGCGTTGTCAACACGTAATGATGATCCTGAGCATGCTTCACGTCCATTCAGCGCTAGCCGCGATGGATTTATCATGGGCGAGGGTGCTGGCTGCTTGATTCTCGAGGAGCTGGAGCACGCTAAGGCTCGTGGTGCGAAGATTTATGCAGAGATGGTAGGCGAGGGCGAGAGTGCTGATGCTTATCATATCACAGCATCTCATCCAGAAGGTCTCGGTGCTAAGCTCGTTATGGAGCGCGCACTGGCTGATGCCAATCTGAAGCCAGAGGACATTGACTATATCAATGTTCACGGTACATCTACTCACGTGGGTGATATTTCTGAGGCTAAGGCTATCAAGGCAGTCTTCGGTGATGCAGCTTACAAGCTCAACATCAGTTCTACCAAGTCAATGACTGGTCACCTCCTCGGTGCTGCCGGTGCAGTAGAGGCTATGGCCTGTGTTCTTAGTGTGAAGAACGACATCGTTCCTCCTACTATCAACCACGAAGAGGGTGACAACGATCCAGAGCTCGATTACAACCTGAACTTCACATTCAACAAAGCTCAGAAGCGTGAGGTTCGTGCAGCATTGAGCAATACTTTCGGATTCGGTGGTCACAACTGCTGTGTAGTATTCAAGAAGTATGCTGAATAATTTTATAGATAGAATAAAGCTCTCTTTCCGCAAGGATAAAGAGCTTTATTTTTCTTTGTACGAAATCCTAGGTTTTTATCCCCACGACATCAGTCATTACAAGATGGCGCTGATGCACAAGAGCATCATGCACCGCAATTCCAAGGGCAAGCCCGTGAACAACGAGCGCCTGGAGTTTCTGGGCGATGCGGTTCTGGATGCCGTGGTGGGCGACATTGTCTATCGGCACTTCCCTGGCAAGCGTGAGGGTTTCCTGACCAATACCCGAAGCAAGCTGGTGCAGCGCGACACGCTCAACAAGTTGGCGCAGGAGATGGGCATCAACCAACTCGTATTATCCAATGGTCACAGTTCTTCTCATAACAGCTATATGGGAGGAAATGCTTTCGAGGCGTTGGTTGGAGCCATCTATCTGGACCGCGGTTACGATGCCTGCATGCAATTCATGCAGAAGCGCATTCTGGCAAAAATGATAAACATCGACAAGGTGGCTTACAAGGAGGTAAACTTCAAGAGCAAACTTATCGAATGGAGCCAGAAGAACCGTGTGAAGTTGGACTTCGTGATGCTGGGACAGGAAAAGGATAATAACGGCAGCCCTGTGTTCACCTATCAGGTGGTGATGGAAGGCGTGAAGGGTGGCGACGGCAAGGGCTACTCCAAGAAGGAGAGCCAGCAGATTGCCTCTAAGCTTACCCTGGAGCGCTTGCGCAAGGAGCCACAGTATATTGAATCTGTGTTTGCAGCCAAGGCCAACCGTACGAAGATGGAAGAGGAACCTGTAGAGAGCGTACCTACCACCGAGGTGAAGGAAGATTTCATCATCTCAAGGGAGGCAGAAAAGCAGGAACCGGAAGTGAAGCACGTGAATGTTTTCAAGGAAGAGGTTTATTCCGAAAAGTCTTCTGCCGTAACAGAGAAGGCAGAGGAGATTGCTATCTCTGAAGAGCAGGTTGCTGTTCAGAAAGCAGCCGGTGAAAATGATGAGTTTGACTTGAGCGACATCACGGCAGAGCCAAAGGAGATGACCCGCGAGGACATCATCGCTGCTGCCGAGGCAGCAGCTTTTGCAGAAGAAAAAGAATAGGCAGGATGGCCCATAGCTTATCGGCTGGGGCTTATATTGGGCTTACAATACTAAAATACTCCCATGAGATGGCATTATTGATGCGCCTCATGGGAGTATTTTTTCTTATTTGTATTAAAAAATAGTAAAAACTTTCTCTATATCAAAAGATTGAATTACTTTTGCATCTACTTTAAAGGTATATATATCTAGATATGAGTTTAACAACGATAGTAAGTAATGTTTTCAAGCCTCGCCAGAAGAGCTTGGAGAAGTATGTACATGATGCAGAAGACTTGCAGCATGAGGTACTGATGCGCCTTTTGGCATCGGGAAAAAACACCGAGTATGGTGTGAAGCATTTACTCAATACAACAAACAGTTACGAGAAGTTTGCCCAGAATGTGCCGGTCAATACCTACGAGGAATTGAAGGGCGACATCGACCGTATGCGACATGGTGAAAAGGATATCCTTTGGCCGGGACAGGTGAAGTGGTTTGCCAAATCTTCGGGTACCACCAACGACAAGAGTAAGTTTATTCCTGTTTCGCAGGATGGTTTGCAGAATATCCATTACAAGGGTGGATTTGATGCCGTGGCATATTATCTGCGTAATAACCCTAAGAGCAAGATTTTCGATGGCAAGAGCCTGATTCTCGGCGGTAGCCATTCGCCTAACTATAATGTGTCGGGCAGTCTGGTGGGCGACTTGAGTGCCATCCTCATCGAGAACATCAATCCGCTTGCCAACATGGTGCGTGTGCCAAAGAAGGAGACGGCTCTGCTCAGCGACTTCGAGGTGAAGCGCGACCGCATTGCCCATGAAACCCTGAACAAGAACGTGACCAATATCTCGGGTGTTCCTAGCTGGATGCTCAGCGTGCTGGTGCGTGTGATGGAGCTTTCCGGCAAGAAGCATCTGGAGGAAGTGTGGCCAAACCTGGAGGTGTTCTTCCATGGCGGCATCGCCTTCACACCTTACCGCAAGCAGTATGAGCAACTCATCACTTCTCCTAACATGCATTATATGGAGACTTACAATGCCAGCGAGGGCTTCTTCGGCTTGCAGGACGACCCTACAGACCCTGCCATGTCGCTCATGATAGATTACGACGTGTTCTACGAGTTCATCCCGATGGATGAGTTTGGCAGCGATAATCCTACCGTTGTTCCGCTCTGGGGCGTAGAAGTGGGCAAGAACTATGCCATGGTCATCACCACATCCTGCGGCTTGTGGCGCTATATGATAGGCGATACGGTGCAGTTTACCAGCGTGAACCCATATAAGTTTGTCATCACGGGCCGTACCAAGTACTTTATCAACGCCTTTGGCGAGGAACTGATCATGGATAATGCCGAAAAGGGATTGGCTTATGCATGCGAGAAGACAGGAGCCCAGGTGGCTGAATATACCGCTGCTCCGGTTTATATGGACAGCAATGCCAAGTGCCGTCACCAGTGGCTCATCGAGTTCTCTCAGGAACCAGCCAGCCTGGATGAGTTCGCACGATTGCTCGACCAGAAGTTGCAGGAAATCAACAGCGACTATGAGGCGAAGCGATTCCACGATGTCACCCTGCAGCACCTGGAGGTGGTCAAGGCAAAGCCGGGACTCTTCAACGAGTGGCTCAAGAGCAAGGGCAAGCTGGGTGGCCAGCACAAGATTCCTCGCCTGAGCAACAGTCGCAAGAACATTGATGAGATGCTCATCATGAACCAGTAATACCGTTCTCTTCTTTCTCATAGCAGATAGGAGAGGGGGGATACCTTAGAAATACAGATAATAATGATGAATAAGAACGCTATAAAGAACCTGTTGGTGCATCGGATGAAGGCGAACTCTCTGTTTCTGCCTTTCTATCTGCTAGCCCTCCTGCTGTTGGCTTCCTGTGCCAAGATGGGACAGCCCGATGGCGGATGGTTTGACGAGACTCCTCCCAAGGTGGTAGGAGCCACGCCGGGCGACGGTGCCACGAAAGTGAATCAGAAGAAAATCAATATCTACTTCGATGAGTTCATCAAGCTGGATAATCCTTCTGAGAAGGTAGTGGTGTCGCCTCCGCAGCTGGAAGTGCCTGAAATCAAGGGAGGCGGAAAGCGAATCTCCATTTCGCTCGTAGATTCCCTCAAGCCCAACACCACCTATACCATCGACTTCTCGGATGCCATCAGCGATAACAACGAGGGCAATCCGATGGGAAACTATACCTACAGTTTCTCCACGGGCGAGGTGATTGATACCATGGAGGTGTCGGGATGTGTGCTCGAATCAGAGAACCTGGAGCCTATCAAGGGCATCCTGGTAGGTTTGTATGCCGACCATGCCGACTCAGCCTTCCGTACCAAGCCGATGCTTCGTGTGAGCCGCACCGATAGCCGTGGCCGCTTCGTCATCAAGGGTGTGGCACCGGGTTCTTATCGCATCTATGCCCTGCAGGATATGGATGGCAACTACATGTTTAATCAGAAGAGCGAGAAAATCGCTTTCTCACACGACATTATCGTGCCATCCAGCAAACCGGATGTCAGACAGGATACCACCTGGATAGATTCACTCCACATCAAGTCGATTGACCCTGTGAAATATACCCACTTCCTGCCAGACAACATCGTGCTGAAGGCTTTCACGGAGCCGCTTACAGACAGATACTTCCTGAAGGCAGAGCGACAGAAAGCTAACTGTTTCTCGCTTTTCTTCAGTTACGGAGATTCTATCCTGCCACAGATCAAGGGACTCAACTTCGATGCCGAGAATGCTTTTCTGATAGAAGCATCCGAGAAGAAAGATACCATTACCTATTGGCTCAAGGATACGGCATTGGTGAACCAGGATACACTGCTCATGGACATCACCTATCGCATGACCGACAGTACGGGAGTGCTGGTCAACAAAACCGATTCCACCCAGGAAATCCTTTCAAAGGAACCATACGCCAAGCGAATGAAGGCTTTGGAAAAGGAGTTGGCTGCATGGACCAAGAAGCAGGAGAAAAAGAAGAAGAAGGGTGAACCATACGATTCGGTGATGGAAGTGAAGCCGCTCGATGTACAGGTGAGCGTGTCATCACAGTTGGACCCCGACAGGAACATCTTCTTCACCTTCCCAACTCCTCTGGCAAAGGCAGATACTGCCGCCATCCATCTTTATGCCAAGCATGATACACTCTGGTATCGGGCACCGATGGAATTCCTGCCTGCAGGAAACAGAAGATATGAACTGCGGGGCGAGTGGCGCCCGGATATAGAATATAGTCTGGAAGTAGATTCTGCTGCCTTTGAGGATATCTATGGATTGGCTTCCAAGCCAATTAAGCAGGGCTTCAAGGTCAACTCGCTGGATACCTACGGCACCCTGCTGGTTAACATCACTTCGCTCCACGACCAGCCACTCCTGGTACAGCTTCTTGATTCTCAGGATAAGATGGTGAAGCAGGTGAAGGTGGTGAATGGTGTTGCCGAGTTCTATTATCTGAAACCGCAGAAGTATTACATGCGTCTCATTGTAGATAGAAATGACAATGGCGTGTGGGATACGGGCGATTACGACAAGGATCAGCAGGCCGAAGAGGTATATTACTATCCGGAAGAGATAGAATGCAAGGCTAAGTGGGATCTTACCGAAAGCTGGGATCCTACGGCTCGTGAACTCTCCCGACAGAAGCCGGGAGCCATCACCAAGCAGAAGCCAGACAAGGAAAAGAAAGTTAAAAACCAGAATGCACAGCGTGCCGCCAAACTCGGCATCCAGTACATTCCTAAAATGTAAGAGGATATGAAGTTACTTAAGTCATTTATAGTAGCCATGGTGCTACTTTTGGTCAATACTTCTGTATCGGCCCAGTGTACTTTCCGTAATACGGCTTTTAAGTCGGGAGAATTCCTGACTTACAATCTCTATTACAACTGGAAGTTTGTATGGGTTAAGGCGGGCAACGCCACCATGTCGGTGGTTCAGACCACCCACAAGGGCAAGCCAGCCTATCGTGGTTCACTCGTAACTCGAGGCAACAAGAGGGTAGATGATTTCTTTGTGCTCCGAGATACCCTGTTGTGCTATTCGGGCACGGATATGGCTCCGATGTATTTCCGAAAGGGGGCTCGCGAAGGAAAGCGATATACCGTGGATGAGGTTTTTTACAACTATGCCGGGGGCAAGTGTAATGTGAACTTGCATTATAAGAACAAGGATGGTAAACTGGAGGTAAAGAAGGCTTCCTACGACGACTGCGTGTTCGATATGATGAACATCTTTCTTCGTGCACGTAGCTTCGATCCTGCCAACTGGAAGAAGGGGCACTGCGTGAAGTTCCCTATCTGCGGTGGTAGAGGTCGTACTCCTGCCCAGTTGAAGTTTGGCGGCAAGGTAACGGTAAAGGCCGACAATGGCGTGAAGTATCGCTGCCTGCGCCTGGAGTATATGGAGTATGAGCACAATAAATGGAAGAAGATTGTTGATTTCTACATCACCGATGATGAGAACCATGTGCCAGTACGTCTCGACATGTTCCTGAAGTTCGGTAGTGCCAAGGCATTCCTGGTCAGTGCCAAGGGAACCCGCAATCCATTCAAATCCATCGTGAAGTAAAACCTTGAGGAGGAAAATGAAAAGAAATCAGATTTATACAGGTGTCATCGTCTTCGTTTGCTGCGTTCTCGTGGCAATAGGAGTTACCTTGCGTCTTCTCAAACATGCAGATAAGCTTCCCGTAAAGGTTCCCATGCTAGTGAACAGGCAGAAGCCGCAGGTGGCTGATACGCTGAAGAAGAAGCCTGTAGCAAAGCCGGATTTCAGAATTTCAGGTACCTTGAAAGATACCGAGGGAAGGGGAGTGGCTGGAGTCATCGTGAGCGATGGATTCAACTGCGTGAAGACTGATTCCCACGGACGATATAAGATGAAGCGAGACAGTTTGTCTCGCTTTATCTATTATTCCGTGCCTGCCGATTGCGAGGTACCTACCCATTCGGCAACCGACCGCACGGCTTATTTCTACCAAACTGTATCCAAGAAGAAGAAAATCTATAATTTTACGCTGCGCAGATTGCCTGGCGGCAAGGAGACGAGTTATAAGATGATAGTCATCGGCGACCCGCAGGTTACCAATGCCTACAGCCCTTATTATACTTCTCCGGATGATAATCCCATCAAGAAGAGCGATGTAGAGCGATTTACTACCCAGACGATGGCAGATATCAAACAGACCATCCGGAGTCTTCCTGCCGGAACTCCCGTCTATGGACTCAGCATGGGTGATGATGTGCAGTATTATGGCGGCTACAACGCCAAGCTGGAGCGTCAGATACGTCAGGCATTAGGTTCTTCCAAGATGCGTCTTTTCTCTGTTATCGGCAATCACGACCAGGATGGCAAGGCACTCTACCGCCGCAAATGGGAGGAGAATTTCGGTCCTACCGATTTTTCCTTCAATCGTGGCGATGTGCATTACGTCTGTATCAACAACTGCTTTTTCCATCACGGAATGGCCTATTATTCGCCGGGCGAACTGCGTGAGCGCCAGGTGAAATGGCTGAAGCAGGATTTGGCCCTCACGCCAAAGGATATGAAGGTGGTGCTCTGCTATCATATCCCGTTCACCTTCGGCAATGCGCCTTTCAGCAAGGCGAAGCCGCTGAGCAATGCCAATGAGCAGGGGCATTATTCTTCTTCCCGTCTCTCGCTGCTGTTATCTCTTTTGAAGCCATTCAAGGGAGGATATGAACTCTTCTGCGGCCATACTCATTTTGCCTGCAACCACGAGATCAATTATCAGGGCGAGGATGTGATGGAGCATTGTCATGCTGCTGCCTGTGGCAATATCTGGCAGTCGAACATCAACATCTGCGGCACCCCGAACGGATATTATGTCTATAGTTTTGTGGGTACCAGTATCAGCAACTGCTATTACAAGGGAACCTTCTGGGATAAGAGCAAGCAGATGACCATCTTCCGTGCCCAGACCGATTTCAACGGCGAGAAATATGCCAAAGACTGGCAGTTGGCAAGCAACAGAAATATCCTGGTAGCCAATGTCTTCAATGCCACCAGCCACTGGCGTGTGGTAGCCGTAGAGGATGGCAAGGAATATCTGATGCGCCGCATCAGCAGCAAGGGTCAGGATGCCTTTGCTGCCGGATATCATCATAAGTACAGCGAGAGTGTATCCTATCGGTTCGTGAGCAAGGGAAATGGTTATCTCATCATGAACCACCTTTATTATTATACTCCTAGGAATCCGAATGCTAGAATCATCATCAAGGCATCCGATCCATACGGAAATACCTATACGGCAAGCAGCAGCGATGTCGTAACTGAGCCTTTCGCCAACTATGCTCACTACTATGAGCGAGAGTACAAGGAATATAAGAAGACAAAAGCCAGCATATTGCGCGATTCTGTAGCAACCAAGCAAAGGGATTCTATTTCTTCTAAACAGAAATAAACAAGGACATACCCTGACAAGAATGCAAGAGACGCTTTATTCATCAGCATTTACTTGAAGACGTTTCATCTCAGTCTCTGCCGAAGAAATCTTCTTCTTTTCCACATTCTTGCGGAAGCGGTAAGTCAGTGTAAGACCTATCTTGCGAGTCTCGTACTTGCTAAAGGTATTCGTCACAACATTATGAATCTGTCTCGAGCCTTTGGTCTTATCACCATTAAATATATCATAGGCATCTATTGACAAGCGCAACCTATTTTGCAAGAATGATTTCTTGATGCTCAGATTAAAGGTGGAAAGTGGACACAGATAAATAGTCTCCAGATAGCCACCGAAGAGTTGCTGATAACCAGCCGACAGCAACCATCCCTTAGGCAACTGGAAATCATTGTCAAATGTAAGCATAACTGTAGGACGCTTATCGCTAAACATCTGTCCATCCACTCCTGGATAATGAACAAATGATTTCTGCATGAAACCAGTAAGAGTGGGTGTCCAAAAGCCTATCGACTTCCTGATATTAAGCATGGCTGCAAGAATCTGTCGATGAGACAAATTGGTCTGTCTGCTGACCGTTACGGCAGATTGCCCTGGCAATGAATATACATCAGCAAAGAGAGGATGATGTAGATAAGAATAATTCAATGTGAAATACAGCCAATTATACATCAGCATATAGGAGACATTATGTTCCAGCTGCTTTGTCAAACCTGCATTTCCCATCTTTCGCTCATAGCGGTTCAGATAAACCACGTTATCATTCATGTCCACATAATTTGGTCTGCTCGTCTCTATCGAATAGCTCAAGCTCTGCATGAGCATACCTGCGGCATGGCTCAGGTTCAAAACAGGCATCAGGTTGTTGTCTGAATGGTGCAGTGCATTCTGCTCCCCCTCTACCGTCTGTTTAGAAGTCACATTCTCGAAGCGCAATCCAGCACTCAGCGAAAAGGCTCCGAGAGGCAAAGTATAGTTAGCGAAAACTGCATTTTTCACTTCCCTATTGTCCGTATTCCCACTATGCAGCATTCGGGCATAATCTATGCCATCTATACCCTTGCTATAACTGAAGTCATAGCCAAAGCTCAGATTTCCCCAATTTCCCAAACCATGATTGGCATGGATATTTGCAGAAATCACATCCCAGCGAGAACGAGTATTGTATTGCAAGTCATCTGCCCTATCTTCTTCCTTCTCCTGGATATGAGTATTGTTCTTGATTTCCTTATGGATGTAATCTGCTGCCATGCTCAAGTGCCAATCATGGTCGAAGGCTGCATCATAGTAAGCATTCAGATGATGGGTATCGGTATGATTATGCGAATCCTTGCCAGACAGCAAATCCGTAGTCTTCCCGATATTAGGTACTACCGATAGCGAGTCGCTGCCTATCGCTTTGTCTCTGACAAAGCTCCCGCCATATTGTAGTCCCAGCTCTGCCCTATCCGATAAACGATAATTCATACCAGCTTGAACATTGTGGGTATGGGTACGAGACAGATTCTCGGAATATTGCTGCTTGTTCCAGAGGGTGTCAGCCAAGACTTGTCTGCCATAATAATCCTTGGACAGAGTCTTAGAGTCGTGATAATAATAGCCTAGAAACAAGTCTAGTTTGTCCATATTATAAGAAGAGGTGAAACCATTTTTCTGGGCAAGATGCTTGGCCTGCGTCAAGTTGCCCACCACATTAAAGGCCAGTCCATTTCCCAATCTCTTAGTCTTGATATCCACCACAGGTGCTCCCGTTGCCTCATAATTGGCATCAGCAGTAGGTATTACCTGGACAGATTTCACTTGGTCAACCTGCAGGTTATCCAATTGGCTCTGTTCTCTCACCTTTCTTCCATTGATATAGTAGATAGGAGCTCCTTTGCCTGCCACCATGATGCCCTGCCCCATGCGAATGATGCCCGGTGTCTTTTGGAGCATCTCATAAATATCATTCTGGCGGTTCAAGATGGAGTCGTGTTCTACATCCACTATGATGCTGTGTCCTATCATCTTCACAGTGGCACGTCGAGCCACAACATCTACGCCATCCAAGGAGATAACAGTATCACAAGCCAAACTATCTTGCGCCACTCCCGATTTTACCTCCTGTGCATTCAATATGCCAGTCACCATGGCAAAGAGACAAATCAAAAAATACTTTCTCATAATCATGACCAATTTTATAAATTACAAAAAGTTGAATTAAACCGCGAATTCAACAAGCAAGTGCAAAATAAGGTATGTCTCTCAAAACGTTTCTTGAGAGACATACCTTATTATATATAGAGACATTTTTTACTTGTTCAGTTTCCAGGTAACACCATCCTTGGTGTCCTTTACCTCGAAGCCGGCTTCAGCCAGGGCATCGCGAATCTGGTCGCTGGTAGCCCAGTCCTTGGCCGCCTTTGCCTTGGCACGCAGGTCGAGAACCATATCTACTACCTTGCCATAAGCCTCTTCACGGGCATCATTGTTGGCTCCCTTCTCGCTCTTCAAGCCGAGGAGGTCGAAGGTGAAGAGCTGCATGGTGTCTGAAAGCTCCTTCAGGTCTTCGGCAGAGATGTTTGCCTTGTGGTCGAGGGCTGTGTTGATTACGT
>UMFK01039387.1_pt1 | contig 26362 bp, 37 predicted proteins | sample 1964981 | NCBI WGS metagenome assembly UMFK01 (sample SAMEA4836043, study PRJEB28245) | human gut metagenome | biome: gut microbiome; material: fecal sample | place: Denmark | collected 2008
CGGATAGTTGGTAGCAGTCGGTCTAGGATCACCAATGTAAGATTCCAACTCATTGTTCAATTGTTTCTTGATCTGTGTAAGAGATTCCTCTATCTTCTCAGATGCCACATTAAACTCTTCTGCAGTTAAGAAGCCGACTTGTGCAACTTTGGCAAATAAATTATCTGCAGATATCTTTTGTGCTATGACCTCTCGAATCAACAATAAATCTTTATACACACGATCTATTCGCTGTGCCGTAGGTCCTTTTGACTCTGTAAGTGCATTTGCATTTCCAAATACGCTTATATTCTGTGATATACCACCGTCAAATGTTGTCACTAACTTCATTACCGGTGCATCCACATAGGTATCACCAATCTGTATCGATATAATATCCATCACATCCATACAGATATTTCCTAACACTTCTGCTGTCATTCCCCGACACTTAAAGCCACTAATCCACTGATATACCTTATCTAAAGTTTCCTGCAGCATTAAAGGATTACTAATGGCTATTCCTGTAGAACCTCCGCCAGATATCAAAGTTTCTTCATTGGTTGTACATTGAATCGTACCTAGTACAAATTCTGCTTCTGCCTGTTCAATCTCCTTTTTATACTGACTCCTGGTAAAACTTTGATCTGACTTCGTATACCATTTAAACTTAATATTTCCTGCACGATCTTCCACTGCGCATCTTCCGTACATCTGTGCAAGATAGCATAATGCTTCACGATATGAATATCCGGTAAATGGTTTCTCATATGTTATTAACCTGATATCATTGCCATCCTCATCCACACCATTGTCTTCCATGATCACCCTTTGATTCACCATTACACCATCCGGAAGATCTGATATGTCAATCGGCACACCCGACAATTGCTGTATCTCTTCCAATATGCGTTTTCCATCGATTGGATATGTATCTAACGATGATTCATACGTACCAGACAATTTACTATACAATCTTCCATATGCCGTAAACTTTGTTACTTCTGCTCCGATTGAAGGCTTTTGCGGTGTATAGAATCCCATAGGAACATATTCATACTCCCCACTACTTAGTCTAAGGCCAATCTGCATTTCATACTCAACATTCTCTAACTGAATATCTGTATTCGCTATTGAAGCCTCTATGTATGCTGCTATACCACCTCCAATACTAATATCATCCGTACTGTTCACTGCCTGCGTAAGCGTAATAGAGCGAATATCACTAATGATATCCACTCCATGAATCAATCGGGCCTTAAATGTTCTTCCAGCTTCCGCAATAATATTGTTAAACTCCGTCGATGTATTCTTATACATTTAAGCACCTCTCATTTCTGGATCATGCTGCTAGTGACAGATCTGTAATAAAAGACTCCGTCATCCAGCCATCCAATTTCATCCTTTGAAGTCGTGCCACGATAACACTTAATCGTAATCACTTCTCCTCCATCTTCTAATTTCAAGTCGAAGAACCCAGCTTTCACATTGGATGTGATCTTCTTAGTCTGAGCAGCAGTTAAAAACTGCCACTCAATACTAATACTCTTCTTTTCTGCAACAACATCACCAATCATGGTTCCATCTGCAGCACGTCCCGTCGAAGAAGACCATATAATTTCATCATCTACCTTGATACTGACGGGTGCCGGTAATGCTACTCCACTTGCTTCAAGCTTCATATGACCTCCTATACTTTGATCGGACACTCCTGATTAGCATCCGTCATTATGTTAATAATCTCTACTACCCGCTTTGTTATTTTCTCACCATCCAGGTATGTATCTTTTGGCATGGTTTTCAGATATAACAATAACTCCTTAAGCATTGCTACAACGTCTCTATTGCCCTCAGAAGCCATTTTCATGACATAGGTAAGCATCTTATCCAATGTTTTGTCAGAAGGCGATGTAACGTTCGCCAGACTAGGTGTCTGCACACTTGGAAGCGATACCTGCATAGCTGCCTTCGTAGCCTGAAATACTGCCGGACCTACTGCATTCGAAATACCCGTTGTAATCTGTTTGTTATTGGCAACTACACTCTTTCCATTACTGAATTTACCTGCAATTTCACCACGATTCATCATAAATGGTCCTTCTTCTGGGAAACCACCTGTCGCAAATGTTGTAATATGGTGAATATTAACCCCTGGTATCTTATTAATCTTATCAATACCTTTATTAATTGAATTTGCCAACCCATTCCAGGCACTCTTTATTTTAGATGTAAATGCATCTTTAAAAGTAATGGATAATTCCTTTGATTTTGTAGTAATGGAATCCCATGTACGCTTAATTTTATCTAAGGCTTTACCAGCTCCGCCTTTCACTTTTGCTGACAAACTTTTCGCCTTTGGTTTAAAATTAGTCCAGGCTTTCTTTAATTCGCTTACCTTTTTCTTAGCTTCTCCCTTTAGATTGGCCGCCAAATCTTTTACATCGTTCTTCTTATCAGCGAACCAATCTTTAATCTCCTGTGCCTTCTTATCGATTTCACCTTTTACCTGTGCTTTCAGTTCAATTGCTGCTTTTCCAGCATTATCTAGCGCCTGTGGTATCGTCTGGGTGAAGAAATCTCCCACCTTTGTAACAATACTGTCAATCTGTTCCGAAAACTTATCGTAAATAAGCTGACCGATATTCCATCCTGCTATTGCTGCTCCTATGCAGGCTAACAATCCCGCTGCAATAGATGCTGCTCCAGCCGAAAAGACAGAACTTACACTACTGGTTAAAAATGATGCCGCGCTGCTTAACGCTGTTCCAATTGCATTTGCAACGGTACCTGCCAGAGTGGTTAATCCGCTAATTGCCGTTCCCAATGCATTGACAAAACTTTGTGCCATAGATGTAAGACCCGTCCATACAAAGTTACCGGCTCTTCCAAGTGCAGTACTTATACCTCCTGATACCTTCGATCCTAAATCGGTTATTTTCCCGATTACCTCTTTTAATGTATCTCCAAAGGTCGGTGTATAGAAATTCTGTGCTTCCCACATAAGTTCTACTGCACTCTCAGTTGCAACATTAATCGTCTTGCCACTGACAGCCTTTCCTATAACCTTTCCTATTGTTCCGACTATACCCGCCGCTCCTAAAGAAAATGAAAGTCCTGCCAACGAAACAGACAATGTTTTGGCAACTGCAATTTCCTCACCATCTTTCATGATCCATGCTACAATCGCATCGGAAACATTCTGAATACCAGAACAATTATCATACAACCAATTACCAATCTTAAAGCCTGCTATAGCCGTTGTTATCGACAAGCTAATCCCTGTAGATATTGAAACCTTTTCTTTCCCTATGCCTGTACTTATTTTGTTGTCTAACAACGTCTTAAGGGCACCTGCAACCAGCTCCTTTCCACCGAAGAACCACTTAAATGCTCCAATCGAGATTGCGACTGTACCCAGATCCAGATTCGTCAAAAACTCCAGACTCTTACCAAGAATCGTACTCCATGATACGGTTTCCAAAGCTTTAACTATGGTGTCTTTGATACCGTTTACCCAGTAATTAATTGATTCCGCAAGACCTACCACATCCAGATTACGGAAGAATCCATTAATAGCTTCCCCGATTGCAATACCAACTGACTCAAAATTGAAATTCTCTGCAAACCCTAGCGATGCATTAATCGCCGTATTCACTGCTTCTGCTGCAGTCTTTCCTACATTGCCGAACAGATTCGGTGTTTCAAATACACCATTTAGGAATGTTGCTAACGAAGTTCCAATTTTAGACGCTCCAGATTGAATCTTATTCCAATCAATTTCCTCTAAAGCATCATTGATCTTTGTACCAATTAATGTTCCGATACTGCTAAAATCACCTGTTTCCCAGGCTTTCTTTACCCGGTCAACCATATCTGTCAACTGTTTCTCTAATTTACTTGCAGACTGTGTGGCTGCATCTAATTCTTTTGTGATTGCTCCGTTTCCCGCTGCTATGCCAGATGTACTTCCACCTCCACTTGATCCACTCTTAGAAGATGTATCTTCACTCAACTTATTAATCTGATCGAACCCTGCTAACGCTCTGGCTGCTTTCTTTGCAGCACTCGCCGCGCTGTCACCCATACCGGTAATATTATCACTGGCATTCCCTGCCGCTGTTGCGACATCTGCTGTGTCTGCAGCCATATTTCCAAGACTGCCAGACTCCTTGCCGGTGATAATCTCTGTTAAACGTAAAAATGCATTGGCTACACCCTGAAGCTTTGCTATGAAAGCATTCAACATCTTAACGATTGGTGTAAATAGATTAATAAAGCCCTGACCTAATGTTGCCTTAAGTTGTTGGAATCGCAATGTAAGTACTCTGATCTGGTTCGCCCATCCGGAAGAAGTCCTTGCAAAGTCCCCGGAGGCCGCCGAGAGTTGCGATTGTACAAACTGATACCGGAGCATTACTTTTTCCTGCTCCGTCATGGATTGTGTTGTCTTACCAAATCCATTGTTCATGGCATACTGATCAAGCGCTGTCTGTGTCATTACGACACCTAACTCTTTTAAGGATTCTGTCTCACCGGTCCATATAGACTTCATCTTGGTATACGCTTCATCCGTAGACAGGTTATAGAATGATGCGACATCTGCCGTTAATCCTGTGATTGCCTCGGACATGTCATATGCCTGTTTCTCTGTGAATCCAAAAGACTTCGTCATGGCACCATATGTACCCATCATCTTTTTGGCCACAGTTTCCGACAAGCCAAACTTCTCAATCGCTGTCTGTGCAAACTCGTTTACTTTTCCATTCAACGAAGAAAATGTAACGTCTACAACATTCTGCACTTCTGCAAGATCTGATCCAAGACCAATACATGATTTTGTAAAAGCCACAATCGATCCTACTGCAAGTGCACCAGCTATCGCCTTACCGATTGGTTTAAATGCATTTACAACGGTTCGATTCGCTCCCGCTGCCAATCCGGTCAATTGTTTATTGAACAAGCCTTTATCTATATCCAGTCCCAGATTAATCCGACCGACTTCTGTTCCTTCTGCCATATGTATCTCCTTTCCTGCTTATTTGAACGTGTTCTTAGCCCATTCCTGAAAGTTATTCCAATAATCTGCATAAGCCTTTGGATTCCGCCTTAACTCCCTGTTTCTCTGTAAAATCCATTCATTTCTAATCCTGCGTTCTTCTTTCGAAAATTCCTTAATCACCTTAGGATCTTTTTCTGCCCGTATAGATACGATTCTCCCTAATGGTGTATCATGCATGATCCCGGATAACAGCGAACAGAATTCCAACCAGCTCATATCATCTTCCAACCGAATACGAATTCCATATTGTTTCAGAAATGACGCTTCAATTAACTCCCAGTCATCTATAATGTCAAAATAGCTTTCACTACTTCCCGTCTGTGGGTGTATCCCCGTAATCTCCTGTAGCAGCATTGAAGATTGTCTCATATACTTCCTTATACTCTGGGAACGGCAGATCTAAGTCATTAATCTCCTGTACCTTCTTCTCTCCCACAACCATCTCCAACACCTTATTCATGAATGCTATCTCGTCATATCCATCATCCGCCGTCTTACGTTCCAATTCCTTACTCATTGCCTGTACATTCAAAATAGTGCTGCGCCTGTTATTAACAGTGACCATAATCTCATCTGTGATCTTCACTACCGGTAATTCATTTGTAATCTTGCTTGAAATATCAATTATTTTTGCCATAACTATTCTCCTTATATAAAAAATGAGAGCCTATTGCTAGGCTCTCTCATACGCTTACGCTGCCACATATTCAACATAGGTTGGTTTTCCATCGGATAATGCTTCCCACTCTAACGCATCAATCGCTGTAGAATCACCTGCCAACGAAGTTACATTGATTACGCACGGAATGATCAGTGCATCTCCATTTGGGAATGTGATCTTCATTGCCGAATTACAATCCTGTCCCATCTTATAGGCAAGGCCTGCCACATAATCATTACCAGGATCTCCATAATTCCGCTTACCACCCATTGAAATCGAAAGAGACTTCGCTGTCATTAACCGACGTTTCCATCCTTTCATATCCATTGGATTCCACTCTTCCACTGAGCCATCAATGGCAATTGCAAGACTTTCTGCATCTTTAACTACCGTATAGGTTGCTGTCTTTAATGCCGTATCTTCCAGGCGACCGGTCGTACATACTCCAAATGTAATCTCATTTACCGGATTTACTCCATTTTTTACTTCATCAGCCATTCTTATTCACCTTTCCTTTCATAATAAATCTCAAACTCTATAACATATTCATATATGTTGTTTTCATCAGTTCCTACCGGCACCGCCTCAGGTACCAGCATCCTACAGAACATAATATTCTGGTCATTTACAGATAACCCACGTATATTACTGATCGCATTAAAAAATGTGGCAGCTACTTCTTCCGTTTCCACCACATTCTTATTCCAATGAATCAGCATACTGATCTGCTTTATATCGTGATCCGTATTTGTTCTGCCGCCAATCGGTATTCTTGGCATTCCACTTCTCCTTAATGGATATATGCCAATACTCTTATCTGCTTTGTCCTGAAGCTTACCAATCCATATATGATCTGCATCCGCAATATGCAATGACGCTATCATATCTGCCACATCTTTTATACTAAGCACTTATATATCAGCCTCCTGTTTTAACATATGCTTATACGTCTTGTGAACAAAATCTTCTTGTTCTCCTCCCGGCAGCCATTTGTTAAACCACTTGCCACCGGCATACGGATTCTCCTTGTGCTGAAAGTCATATTCCGGATGATAATACAGTCGTCTTGCATATGGACCTTCTGAAACAATATCCACATAACCCGTATAACTTTCCGACATATCCACAAATGTCTTCTCATTCTGCAAGGTACCTGTATCCCTTGGCATTACCTGTGCCTGCACAACTTCTTGATGTAATGCTTCTGCCGTCTTTTCCAATGCCCGGATTGATGCATTATCCAATTGCCGGATAGCACTACGGTTCAATTTGATCACACTTTTAACTGACATTACACCAGCTCCAATCTGCAGTAATTGACTGTTCCATCTGGATTTCTTGCTTTCATTCCCTGTTCGATCCGCCTTTTCTCTCCATTCACAACCACGGTACCACCGCTTAGGGTTGGAAGATCCGGAGCAATGTCACCAGGAAAGTAAGCAATACCGGTCAACTGAATCAACTTCTTTTCATCCGTCAATATTGTCTTGGCTGTATCCTGGTAATTACACTTGCCCTCAAACCTTACAGCCGGCAGTGGCACACCATAATTACCGGTTCCTTCCTGATCCAATTCAACTACTATATCTGTTTTACACATGCTTTTAAGCACCAAACAAGGATATTTCATATTACGACACCACCTGTCTGCACAAGCCCGTCTGTGACAAGAATTCATATGTATCTCTCTTAATGGCTACGCCATTCATACACACTACATTCCACCCTTCACCGAAGGTCATAGACACACCGTTAATTGCATAACTTTGTAAGACGCTGTTAATCATATCCTCGTTTTCGTATTCAAAATCAGCAAGCTCACAACATACATCCTTGATCACATTCTGTTGAAATTCCGTCAAGTTAGAAAATCCCTTACCTACGATTCTGTTGTAGGTAAGGGTATCAATGTGTCTGCCTGCCTTCCTTAGAGCTTTCTCTATCTGTTCATCCGGTATTTCCCCGCAATGCACAGTCTGATAATACTCTTTCGTGGCATATGACATGGCATCCTCCTATTCTTCGGTATACTCTACCGTATCTACATCCACATAGATTGAATCGATCTTTCCATCCTTACCATTCGGGAATACGAATGTATCAGATAACGATCTGTTCTGGTACAGATAACCATCACCCTGTGTATGTGCACCTGGTGCGAAATAATAGATCGAACTGATCTTAGGCACTGTCTTACAAGTAAGCGGAGATGCCACAAGCACATTAATCTTATGAGAGCCATCCACCTTCTCATAATATGTTTCTAACTTTTCTGCAGATGCTGAGGATTCCTTAGAATACACACCGCCAGACTCCGTATAATAATCCTTTCCTTCTACAATCGTGGTATCTGCCGTCTTCTTATATGTGGCAACTGCAGGCTTGAAGCCGCCTTCTTCCGAATCAAAATCGAAACGATCATAGAAACGCTCATCATCAATAACCTCCATGATTGGTACCCCGTCAATCTCGGTTACTCTGGTCTCAATTCCCATTCCTCCCTCTGCGATCTGTGTCATCTCGATCTTGCGCGTAAAATCAGTTGACTGTTCCAACAGATCCATGATGAAAGAAGATACATACATGATAAGTGCGCCCTGTGCCTTATATCTACGCAACTTTCCCGCTGCCAGAATGGTCTTCAGCTTACCAAATACATTTGACTTTGTATACGCACCACTGCCGGAGAGAGGTGTGCTTGAATGATAACCGTCTAATGACTGTGCCTTTTCAGCAATACGGTTAAAGAACAATGCATCTGTCTCTGGTGCTACCTGTGTCTGTTCAAAAGTTCTGGAAATATTCTGAATAGACGCTGTTGCATTTGTCTCATCGACATCTGCCTGATCTACCAGAAATTCAATGTCTCTGTCATGCTGTAATGTGTATGGAATATCCGTCTGTGCATACTTACCTGAATTCCATCCACCTGTACGCTTATGGTTCTTAAATCCACTTACTGACATCTGTGTAAAATGGAATGTTCTGGCTCCCACCCATCTTACATTACTTGTTACAAATGGAGATGTTAATGTCCCCTGCATAAGGATCTCCAATAACTCCGGAGACCACTGTTCTGCATAATTTAATGCCATGATTTCACCTTATTTAACCTTTCTCTAATTAAATCTATTCCAACGCTTCTTTGCCAGTCCTTCAGCCTGTGTCTGCTGTCCTGCCGGCTGTGTTCCTGTGTTTGCTGCTGCAGTAGAACCAATCCGAAAGCCATTGTTGCTTTCCCTTGCACCAGCCTTTAACTGTGGCACATCTTCTAAGACCTTATTAATTGCTGTCTTAACCGCCTCTGCATTCACCTTACCGTCTGTTCCTACTACATTACTCAAATCAGCCAGTTTCAGAATATATGGAATGGTCTTAGTATCAATACCTAATGTAAGCGCCTCCAGGGTCGCTTCTTTCTCCACCATAGCCTGCTGTGCTAATTGCTGTGACTGTGCCGCCTGGCTTTGCAATGCTGCAATATCAGGAGTTTTCTTCTCCCGTTCTGCCTTAAATGCTGCAATAGCCTGACTCGCTTCCTCTCGACTTAATCCCTGCTGCTTAAAAAAATTCTTAAGTACCGTATCCTCTGTCACGGTCTGCTTTCCCTGAATGATCGATGCCAGCTTGTCATAATCAAAGCTTGCCGGTTCCGGATTCTGCTTCGTCTGATTCTGTGGCTCTGTCTGCTGTGTTCCCTCTGGATTTGGTGTGCCCTGTCCTGTAGCACCCTTTGACTCCGGTGCCTGTGTTCCCTGTGTTTTTTCTTCTTCTGCCATATTTCATAGCTCCTTTCTTTCAGTTGTTAGAGTGTCTCTCTTTCAGTTTTGAGGGTGTCTCCCTGTCATCAGTTGTTGCTCCGGTGTCTCCGCGTAGTTTCAAGCCTTCGGGCATAAAAAAAGAACCTTATTCCGGTTCCCGTTTCTCAATGATTCTCTTTACCAAGCCCTTCTGTTCTAATTCGGATGCTCTTGCTTCTGTAACCTTGTGTTTTTCTCCTACATAAAACAACATGGATTTTTCTAAATCCCGATAAGGTTTCACAACCTCTACCTCTATTTCTGCTGACTTCTTTGCCATATGTATCTCCTTTCTGTGCGAGGTCGCACAAGCTATTCCACTAATACCCAATCCTCTGCCAATACATCTGTCTGACTTGCAAGCCAAGGCACCAACGTATCATCTGCAGCTTTCATTACAATAAACTCTTGAATGTCATTGATGCTCTTTCCTGTAAACTGTTCATACATCTGGCAGCCTAACTTTGGTGACTTAAACAGGTACATTCCTTTCCCATTCCACCCAGAACGGGCAACCTTTTTCCCTTGTTTCAACAATTCAACTGCAATACCAAATGTCATATAGTTACATTCTCGATATGCCTCATCAAATTGTTTCTTTGGTGACCAGCTTATATATCCATCCGAATATCTTACCAAATATCCTGCATCTGTCGGATTCTCATTATCCGGAATTTTCCACCCACGATAAATGTTATACTCCCCTCTGGTCATTTCTCTTGCTTCTATCTGTTTTGTTCCTACATACTTTCTCACTTTCTTTTCCTCTTTTCATAATCATTATTTCACGAAAAAAGGCATGGACTTTCGTCCACACCTTTCTCAGCCTAACTATATCATATTTTACCGTGACAATCGTGACAAACTTTTTCTTTTCTAAAATATTTTTGACTTTTTATGTGTATAATGTTATTGTATAGATAAGATATCTTATACAAAAGGAGCAACACCTGACCCCCATCTTTTGGGTTGGGCCGTTGTTCCTTTTATATTTCTCTCTGATATACTCTTATCACCTTGTTATTATCAACAAGAATGATCTTATCAACAAATCTCGTATGTGTTGATCTATATATATTACCCACCTGCCTGTTAATCTCTTTTCTATCCAGCGGACATGCCGTTATATCTAAAATAAAATTACTGGCCTGCCTTTTCTTTTTGCTGATTGCATTATAGATAACATTCTTGCTTGTTCCCTTAATCTCTTTCAGATCAAACGCTTCTCCCTTGTACAAATAATCAGGTGTAGATACCCTTTCTGGATTCAACACCCTTGGAACCATCTTAAGCTCTCCACCAAATGTCTCCTTTAGTAATTCTGCGATCTTTTTCTCCTTACTGCTGTAATCAAGTATCACATTTCTGTTATCTACTACATGTGTTACTCCATTCACTTCATACTCTTTCAGATCAATCACTTCATGGCTATTCGGTGTGGCTTCTTCTATCCACTGATCTGTAATATCCTTTGCTGATGTCCTGTTATCAGTTACTTTTTTCTCCCACTCATCTGCTCTTGCTGCATATATGTTCTTATTATCCGGATCCAGTGATAACTGGCTAAGTCGATTATACTTTTCTACCTGATTCTTAGCATAATTTACTTTCTGTTCCCGGTTATAGTCAGCTACAATCTGCTTCTTTTCTTCTCTTGTATATGGATCATCTGCCGTACTGACTCCCGGAAAATATGTAGTATGCATGTCTTTACAGTTTGGATGATATAACCCCTGTTCGATCGCTGTGCTGATTAATGGATGCTTGCCATCCGGCTTACCTCCACTCCACACATCATCAATCATTACCTTTCCGCACCACGGAGCGCATTTAGGGCATGGATTTCCACGTTTATTCATAATAACGGTACTTACTCCCCATTCCTTCCGTTTCTCTCCTTCTCCGGTCAGATATGCCCGTGTAGTGGCTGTCTTAATGCACATTCTCGAATACTCCGATAATGTATGCCTTGCACCGTTCTTATACTCAATACACTGAATACCCGCTTTCAGAAAATCCTTGGTTGCCATATCAATTGCTTTCTCGTATGTTGTCCCGCCTATATTGGCATATACCTGTGCATTGAATATGATCTTACGGTATTGGTCATTTGACCTTCTTAACATGGCATATTCGGCTTTCTTAAAGTCATTGGTTGTTGCCTCGATTAACGCATCCATCTTTCGATCATTGATACGAAAAAAGACACCATCCACTCCGGATGATGTCTTAGCTGGTTTATGATAATTGGTGAAACCTTTCTTAACTGCTTCTAAGATGCGTATCTCCTGATCCATACCACCTTGTTCTCTTGCTAAATAGATCAATGCGTTAATATGCTTATTGATATCCTCAAATTGTGTGCCGTACTTCTTGGCATTTCTCTTCTTGTATACCTCCAACGCTCTTAACTGTTCTACCTGCCACTGGCTCCACTGTATACCTTCTGTTTCCTCCATTGCCCTATGATGGTCCAGATTACGAATCATATCTGCCATCAATTCTTCCTCTATTCTCTTGAATGCCTCTGCAATATCGTAATCTTCCATCTACCTATACCCTGCTAATCTTGAAATCCAATTGGGAAAATATCATCTCCAACAGACGGATCATCTAATTCCTCTATTCCCTGCTCTATCTTAAGACGCTTTACTTCTTCATCTTTCCATGTCTGTTCCTTGGAATCTCCATACAGCTCTTCCACCGATGCCTCCAGACTCATAACACCGGCAGACCGTCCTTTGGATATTGTCTCGACCTGGCTCTCGAAAGACGGATTCGCATATTCTCCAAATGGGATCTCTGCTTTGACATCCTCAATAGTGGTCTTATCCCGAACAGCCATCACCTTAATGGCCGTGTTGATTACTTCCGGTATCGTATCCTGAATTGTATTAACAATCTTATTCCGGGTGTACAATGTTGCTTTTTCTTTCTCCCGCTGCGCTTCAGCATTATCCAGCTTCTTAGTATCAATACCCATAGTCGAAGGGGATATGATCCCCTGCAGACACAGATCTAATGCTGTAACATAAGTTGCCAGATAACTTTCATGCGGTATCTCCGGCTGTATCAGGTTAATCTTATTTGATTCTGTCTCACCCATTGCCTTATCGCACTGAATATAGGCATTATCAAATGCATTCGGCTTTAACAGTTCTCCTGTCTCTGGATTTCTCGGAAGCATATTCTCTGGAATATATTCTTTCGAACGTCCATGCCGCAATGCATCCATCCACTGTGACCATGCTTCATCTAATGCATCAAAGTTATCGGACTTACTGTCGAATATGGACTTACCCCGTCCTTTGTACTTTGCCGACTTGAAGATCTTAAATGGTACCGCCATCATAAAGGGATTATCAAACCGGATCTCTGGCTGTAACATCTTAGTATCGGGCAGACGCTTTAAGTCTACCTCTTTTCCATCCTTATACAGCTTTGTAATAATATATCCTTTCCCATATGACTCCTTTAAGACATACTTATTATGCCTGTCACCTAATGCTGTTCTGAATATAATCTCTATCAGACGACCGCACTTATATACATATTCTACATTCTCTCCGGAAACAAACTCTATGATCGGATATTCACTAATATTTGGATCTAACGCAAACTTAAATGCGCCATCACCAACCACCAGCGTATCACTAAGCACATCTGTCATCATATCCGTAAAATTATTATCCTTGGCTATCTCGTTCCAAATATCCTGATACTTTTCATCTACCTTTACATCATTCATATCCGCTATCACGATAGATACTAACAGATCTACGATGATACTAGGTATTCCTGTATGTATCTTACGAATGTTCAGACCATACGTTGGAACTGCCGCCCAAAACCGGTCTCTTTGGCAATCTCCCGGCAATAGCTTATACATCTGCGACAATTCGTCTGCATCTCCCCGATACCAGATACGGTTCCTTGCTGCATTTCCATCAAAGTCCAAATTCTCCTGAATCTGTATTGTCTGTGCATTTGCCGGTTCAATCCTCAAAAAGCTACGCATATTCTCCCGAATCATATCTGCCATTCTGTCTACCACCTTCATTACTTACGTCCTTTCGCTGCTACAACTGCATTACAGATCATTGCTACATTAATCGTAATCGTAAAACAAATAATTATTAATACTCCATAGTCCATTATCTCTTGCCTCCTATCTTTTCTCTGTATGGTATCCATCCATACTGCACACTGTTTACCATGTGATCATTGCCATCTTCCGGCTCCTGATCTTTATCTTCTTTCCAACTGTAGGTATTCATCTCTTTCTGATATACCGTACATGTGTTGACTATATAAAAATCCGGGACAATCCCGTCTTCTTCACTATAATTCATCCAGCCAAGCTGCAGAATAATACGATCAACAATTTTCATCTTCTTCCATGCGTTATTAAATATATATAAGCACTCTGCATGTTTTCTCTTATATTTTTCAAGCTCTGTAATCGTTGCCTGGTCTGCCGAATCAATAAATACATTCTTGGCCAGTCCCCATTTCTGTCTGCACCGGTCCAGAAACCGAACATAATTAACTGCTGTATCGGATGGTGCCAGTGGTACACCAATCTCCGCATTGTTATACACTTTCTCTTCTAACACAATGAGCTTCCCTAGATTTGTGATTCCAAGGAAGCTCATGGCTATTGTATCTGGGGACGAAGTAGAGTAAGCAGTATCGAGTCCGGAGGAATAATACTCGAACCACTCTTTTTGATCGTCAGCCCATTTGATATACCTCTTGGCTTCATCCTCAGTAATACAATGCACTCTTCTATCGAATATTGAAAAGACAAGACCTGTTGCCCTGCCTCGTAATCCTAATATCTTGTTTTTATACATCTTGGTCCCTACCGGAACCGAATCTATTTTCTTCTGGATATCTTCCTCACTCAACGAAGCATTATCATAGAATGTGAAATACCAGTGTACCCAACCTTTGACAGGTGGCTCCGACAACTGTGCAAGCAGTTCTTCCGGATAATCCTTATAGAATCTCTTTAGCGGGCGGCTTCTGTTGATGAATTCCTTATATACCGGCAGCTCCGGACTATCCGGATTGCTGGTTGTCATCATGTATTTACATCGATGTGTAATCTCTCGCAAGAATTCCATATCTGCAGTATTGACCTCATCAATATACACACATCCCGACTGCGATCCTAACACCTTTTTCCACCTTGCCTTATTATCAAAACCACATACATATATGATCTTAAGACCATTGGGAGAATAATATCTTACATGGGGAAGACTGATCTTTCCCGATCCCTTCGGGTAATATTCCGCTAATCCTGCCATCTGATCGATCAGTCCCAGATCACTGTTGATCACGTTCTTTTCGACTGTTCCCAGGTCAATTCCCGCTATTACATGATACTTAATGGAACTCTTGGCTACCATCAACATGAACTTGAATATCCCGACTGTAGTCTTTCCCGCTGCCGTTGTTCCTTCCAGATAATCCCTTTCTGTCTCTGTCAACAGAAAGTCCCTAAACTTAGGCGACAGTTTAAGCATACTAATCACCTTCTTCTATCGGCTTCATCTGCTCTAGTATGCTTGCTATATTATCAATCTTTTCCTTCTTCTCTGTATTATCCTCTACCTGAACCTCCTGCTTTTCTCTCCATGTTTCCGGTTTGCGGTTCTTCAGCCAGAATATCTGTGCTGTCGTATTCGGTGGAATTACTACTTCTTCGTCAACATATTCTACATGCTCTATCTCACTCACACGCTTTCCATCCTGGTATTTCACTTCTTTTACCTTGATTGGTTTCTTTAACGTGTATGTCCTGCCGAGTGCACTTTCGAACAATGCATTTTCCACCATTCGGTCTGCTACATCCTTCCCCTTTTTTAGGGTGTCCGAAATGTCCGGATACTTTTTCTTCCACTCATTCAGCGTAGACCTCGATATTCCCATGTTTCCAGCTATCTGATCATCTGTCAATCCATCTCTAGCCCATCCTTCTAACTTTGCTTGGCCTTCCGGTGTAAGCCAATATTCATATTTACCCTTCGCCATCGGCTCACTCCTTTCAAGAGAGGTACGGCATTGTCCTAAGTTTCATACAATGCCGTGAAAAATAAGCAACAAAAAAGGCATAGACTTCTGTCCACACCTTTTTCATCCTAACTATATCATATTTTACCGTGACATTCGTGACAAACTTCTACAAATTACAGAAAAACTTCATGAAATTCCTTCCATATGTTGTAATCTTATACGATTTACTCTTAGACGGTTTTCTGATCTTTCCAAGTGCTCTTTTTGCATTATTAGCATTATTCTTATTCACAGCAAGCAGATAATCAATAATATATTCCAGGTTTTCTTCCTGCTTAATATCATTCTTGCTTTCTATAAGTCCCAATCTCTCTAACTTCATCTGGATCATATGATATTGAGAATATTCAATACCATAATCATCCATAATCTGTATATAATTATCTCCTACTGAATCCACAATCGACTGCACATAGAGTCTCATAATACGAATATCCAGCTCATTAACCTGTGCCATCGTATCATAGAACCCCAATATTACATCTTCCTGCGGCGTTTCAACCTTAATTGAATTCACATATCCATTGCACAGATATGGAACTTTTTTCTCCTGTGAATTAGCCAAATTATACTCAATATATATCTCTGTGAGTTTAGCGATCACCGGCTCTAATTCATCCTTATAGTCTTTAATGATATTATCAATCTCATCTTGTCTGGCATGGATCTCATCAATTGCCTGTTGAAATCTCTTCTCCTGTTGTTTTTGTTGATACGCTAACAGCATATTACCAACCCCCGGTACAACGGCTCCTGCAACTCCCTCTAATCCAATTGCAGCTACCGTATCAAGCGCTGCCGGAAGTGCTGGTGCAACATAGTCATCAAGTATTTTCTCTACGTTCATTGTTATCCCTCCCATATGTAATGATACTTGCATTATACTCTTTCAAGCGAAAAACGTCTACTGATTGTAGACGTTTCACAAGGGGGGGAGGGAAAAACAGGTTACTTCTGTCTCAGATACCCTGTTTCCTTATGTACACTATAGCACACATTACCGTGACATTCGTGACATTTTTTATAATTTCTTTAAAAATCGTTCCATTTGCTTTTTACATGAATCTTCCGTATACATTTTTCCCATGTATTGTGCTACTTTCCACCACGGATAACCATCTATATATCTGTATGTAATCATTCTACGCATTCTGGAATCATTTAATGTATTTAGATACTTTTCTACTGATACTACCAATTCCCTTGCCTCGTCTTGCCGTTCCTTTAATATCCTTATGCGCTTTCTAAGAAGATACTTAACCTCATCCTCTTCCGCTACCGGAAATCCGTCTATATGAAATGTCTGAAGCCCGCCATCTCCACCTTTCACTGCATCTTTCACGTCACCCTCCTGGTTAATCCTCTCTAATCGTTCCTGCAATTTTGCAATCTTGTCTTCCAATTCCTCAATTTCAAGTTTTAAGTCAATATATTGTTCTAATACACTCTTTTCCACTTTTGCCACGCATTCCACACCCCTTTACTTCTTTGTTTCATGTGCGATATCGCACACCGCTATATCCTGCACAACTCGTATCGCATCTGCCTTTGTAATCAATGTTGTCTCCTCCGTCCCGCTGCCTGATGCAGTGTTATGTAAAGTCCTTGTCTCTCCCTTGAAGCTATACTTCTCAAATAGGGCAATGATCTTGTCCTGCTCTTCTTGTGTCACCTTTTCCCCTCCTGGAACATAGTTTTGATATTCCATCTATTTGGATAATCCAATCGACATCTATTATCTATTAACATCGGACAATCAAAACATTCTGTTCTTTTATTACAAAATTTCTGTATTGTTTTTGCTGCTTTATGCAACTTCTTTGTATTTTTCATTTCCATCTACCTCCTTAACACTTTTATTCCCGCTGCTACCGCATAGCCATATTCTCTGTTTGCTCCCTTGCTCTCTTCCCATCCTTCCAACATGTAGATAGCATCGCACATGTCTAGTAGCTCGAAACTCATTCTCATATACTCCTCATGTGTTGCATCCTTCGGCATGATGCCATTCAGCTTAGCCGAATTCACCACATCATATCCTGTTCTTTTTAATCTATCCTCTGCTTTTTCAAATCTCTCCATGAAATCACTTGTTCCGGTAATCGCCCCGGATATGTATACTCTACTCATTATCGCCACCGCCTAACTTTTTCGCAATATCTTTCAGTCTATCACCATCGTTTCTAAAAGATTCTTTAAGTTCATCAACCATTGTTTTGCATTGCATTTTCAATTTATATACAGCAAAATCTATTGTATTTAATATCCACGGATATCGCTCCTTTACATACTCCGCAATAACATCATTCTCACTCATCTTATATCACTCCTTCCAATGCTCCAATTCGCTTCTCTGTGCCGCAGTATACGGCGTCTTATCTGTCTGCTTCACTTGCATAATGTTCCTCATACTTATATCTGCTACCTGCCGCCATAGATCAGCATGCTTAATTTCTTTTCCCTTGATAAGGAAATTGTGATCAATCCAGTTATTCAGCCATCCATGATCGTATGCACTGGTGATATATGCCGAATTAGCGTAGATAACCAAATTGCAAGGCTTTGTTAAATGCTGCAAAGCTTTCAGCAGTGCCAACACTTCCAGCCGGTTCTTCGTAATATCTTCCTCGGCTCCTATCTCTTTCATAGTAACTGTCTCAATCTTTCCTGATATAGCAGCTTCACATTCTAACAGCACATGCCATTTCCCGCTGCCACTAGCGAATGATCCCTTATACTCCGTGTAGATGTTATATATTAACGTCCTGCATGCTGCTCCTTTCCCCGATACCTTACGGACCATCTGCAAGGTATCGGATTTCTATGTGATCCGTTATGTTTGTGGTGTATAACGGGTGCTACTGTTATCTAACTGCTTGTAAGAGTTCTCCCAACTTCTCATGAAATGTGATGTTGTCCGGTTTCGTATAATCAATGACGCCACAAGCCCACGAACATACCGGTGTATGCCAGTACACCCACTTGTTATCTACACGCGGCAACTCGGCATCTGTCGGTTCTCCTTCTTCTCCAACTCCCGGATCATACAACTCCATGATCATTTCATTCACTGCTACGATATTCTTTCCACTTCTAAGATATCGTGCAAGATTCACCCCACTGTCATTTAATATACGCGTATCATGATACGGATCTGACTTTGCCCGGTCATCATAATTTTCGTCTAATCCTAATACGAATTCATTTGGCAACTCCATCTGATTTGCTGCAGATGTTGACCGGAAGCTTTCTCCCGCTGCCGGGATCTCTCCTGTCAGTTCAATTACGGCAGCCATTCCCCATTTAGGAAACCACTTCTCTTCCACCGACATCATCCACCAACCTCCGGCTAATATGATCCGATCATCCTTATTTGCTACCAGTAAGCCACATGTCTTATATGCGTTTTTGATCATCTTCTTGAATATACTCTTGTTAAATACCATTCTATCTACCTCCTTGCTTCCGTATCTTCCAACTCTGATACCGTCTTATTCATGTATATTACCTTTCTCATATGGCTTCTCCTGCTGATTACATCCATTTCACGCTTATTCCGAAATATGACCAGCCATCCTTCTTCATTCATGTGTTGTTCCTTTAATATCGCTTTCTCTTCCTCTGTTGGTACTCTTGGATACTCCTCTGACATTCACTCACCTAACTTTCTGCATCAACCACCTTAAACACAAATCCTCTACAATAAGGTTTTCCATCTTCGTAAATCATGAAAGTTGCATGCTCTATGGGAACATCATACGTCCATGGTATAACATTTCCACTTTCATCTTTATCCTCGCACCACTTAGCCCCAAAGCTGAATACATTAGATCTTTCACAATTACGTACAATACCTCCATCAGCAATTGCCTTTACATGAAGCATTCCTCCATCAAAACAATTTCCCTCATCTGTAATAGCGCCTTCCAGTTCTACCAGATCATCTGATGCTCCAGACACAATAACAAAACCATTATCTTTTGCTACCTTTATCTCGCTCTCTGTAAACAGTGGATATCCATATTCTTTCCCATCTAACATCTTTGCAAATTCACTTAATTCCATTTTCTTATTCCCGTTCCTTTCCCAGCTTCTCTACTGCCTCTACCTTCTTCTTGTAGGTATACACAGCACTATATATAGACTGTGCTGTCGTTCCTAACTCATCCGCGATATCTGCTGCATTCCAGCCTGCTTTCTTAAGTGCCATGATCTTTCCGATGTCCAGCTTTTTCTTCGGCTTACTCTGATCTTCCTCCGGTTCCTTTACTTCTGTTTTCTTCGGCTTGATCGTTGGATGCTCTACTATCAAAACCACTTTCTTTTCTGCATAATTCAGAATGGATCTGGCACACAGCTCACAGTAATCCCGTTCCCGCTGCTCCTTACTTGTTATTGGGTCCTCAATATCTCCTGTCATTACATCCACATAGGTCATATTCAAGCGGATTGGATCCTTTGTAATCTCTGTTCCACACTTGTCGCATATCACTTTCACCATTGTTTTCACCTCTAATTTCTTCAAAATAAAATTTCACATCATCTGATACATGCTTAACTATTCCAAACCGCTCTGCCACTTGATACGGTATACTATCACGCATAAGCCTTTTATGTATATCCGAAAGATATTTTCTAAACCCCTCTATATCGAGAGTGGATTTATAGTGATTGCAAGACCGACAAGCAGGCATATAGTTTGATATATCATCTGCCCCACCAATTCTAAGCGGCTTTGCGTGATCTACTTGCATATCTTTTAAATCAATCTGTCTGCCGCAATAAGCACAATGTCCGTTATACATGAGATATACGGTTGTTCTTGTGCTTTTAGATATTGCTTTTCTTTTATTCATTGTTACTCACCAACTCCTTAATACTTCTTGTAGTACAACTCCTCTTCGTTCCAGTCCGGATACTGCTCTTGCAGGTATGCTTTCATGTCTGCCAACATTTCTTTCCGATATCCCTTGTTGCCATTGTCTAACAGACTATGGTGATACCGACACCCAACTACTCCGTTCTGCTCGATTCCCAATCCACCGGCAGAACGATTCACATAATGCATGATGTCCTGTATCCAGTCACATTCTGACTTTCCATATTTACCTAAGCGGCAGAACAGGCACTGATACCTGTCCCGCTGCATAATAGCTGTTGCTGTATCCTTGGAAAACGAAGTAGCTTTTGTTCTTTTACTCTTCTTCATCTACTACCTCAATTCCGTATGCTGTATATTCCGGCATTAATCCGGTATTCTTCTCTCTATATGTAATCTTTGCTTTGATATCTGAAAATGCCCTATTGAACTTCACCCGGATGACAATCACATCTCCAACCTGCACATTATTCTTGCAAATCAGGAATTTTTTGCTATTCTCTGCTATTGCCTGATATTCCGGTATGATCAGATGCACGATATGTTCATCTTCTACCTCACCGGATACGACCTCATGCTCCGGCTCCTCGGAAATGATTTCCGGTGCTTTCTCGGAATTTGGCTTTTCTTCGCTTGTACCGATATCTTTCGGTTGTGGAACTCTCTCCGTAGAGTTACTTTTGCGGCTTTCTGCCTTTTTCTGATTGACTACTTTTTTCTTTTGTTCTTCAAGCTGCTTTCTTATCCTTTCCTCTTCCTGTTTTTGCCTCTGTTCCTCTTCATATGCCGCACCAAATGCCTGCTGCCATATATCCGATCCGTTCACTGCCTCTCTGCCGAATGCTCTCCTTACCAAAAAATAGAAATCCTTGTATGTTCTCTCTTCAATCTCTCTTGTTTTAAGATTCTTGATCTTAATTCCCTCTTTGTCTGAATAAAAGAAGAATATGAACGGAAACATGTCACTGTTATAGATCATTCTGTTACCGGTATAGTTAAAGTCATTCGCCCAGTATTTCATCTCGTCACTATCCGGATCTAGTCGAAAGAGGTTGTCAAGCCGTTCCTTTTCTTCTCTTGGCCGGAATATCTTCCTTACCGCATCTAAGATATCTCTCTGGTCTGATTCCTGAATAAGGCTCATCTGCCCTTCTACCTGGTCGCCCTCTGAATACTCACCCTGCAGCTTGGCAAGCTGTTCCATATCTTTAACCTTTGTATCTTCGCAGATCAGCTTATAATCTTCCTTGTCAAGATTCGGAGACAGAAGCGTCAACAACATAGATCTCTTCTCTGTCCGTATGCTGTCGTCCAGTTCCGGGCTGTTGCCACCCTTTGAGAACTGTTCACAGACATCAATCATTCGATTTGTAGTCGTTCTGGTATAATTCCACCGCCTTTCTGCATATTCCTCAATGCTGTTGTATCCCGCTGCCTTATATGCCTCTTCATCCCGAATCTGCTTGATCGCATGGCACTGTACCATCCATGCCTTAAATGCCGATTCGTATGCCTCTTCAATCCGGTGTTCCCAGTATTCCAGTCCTTTTAATACCAATTGTTCCATCTTACTTGCCCTCCTTCATGTATTGTTCGATCACCATAGGGATTACCAGTGCGGATGCAGGATTTCCTTCTGAATGAATCTTCTGTGCCTTCGTAAATACATCCTTCAGGATCGTATTCAGATTCTTTCCATTCTTTCTGATCTGCTCCGCTAACTGCTCTCCGGTAATATCGATTGAAATGTCAATTCCGTACATATGCATCTCATATCTGACTTTCTTCTGTGCCATCAATGACTCTAATGCCTGCACTACCTCTTTTGCATTTGCTATATACCTTTTATCATAATTTTCAAGTTCCACGGATAACTTGCCAAATGCCGCCTCCGTACAGTCACACAATATGTCCGTTCCCGCTGTAATGAATATCTCTGCCATTTCTGCCATTATGCCGTTTTCTTTCGCCAGCTTCATCACCTCTTCTGGATGGTCACTGTCTCTTAATTCCTTAGCCTTACCATTGATCTCATCTGCCGAATCAAATTCTCCAAATTTATCCCACATTCTCAAATCCTCCTATATCCATGTAATCATTCTCTAACACATCCGCCAATAATTTGCCCTGCAGCTTACCGCGGTGAATCCTGTTTCCATCTTTCCTTAGCTTGTCAAGTTCTGCCAGACGCTTCTCCGTGCTGACCTGTTCTAAGCGTATATCTTCTTCTGTCATACGGGCTTTTATCTTCTTCTGCCATTTCTCTATAAATTTGACAGCCTTCTGGTAGTCATCATTCTGGTTGTCCCCTAATGTCCGCTTCTGTCTTACACTGCCTCCCGGCTGTACTTCGATCACATACCAAGGCTTGTCTATATCACTGACTCTCCGCAGCCATACAAGATACGTTTCCTGATGTTCAATCCGATCCCAGTATATATTCGTTGTATCCAGACAGAGGTTCAGGCATTTGCTCTCTCTTAATACATCCTCAACCTTAGTCGGCACCACAATCGCATACTTCTTATCCTGGAAGGTGAACTTCTCTTCCACTTCTTTCTGCCGTTTCTCTACATTCGGGAACTGTTCCAATACATCCAGTGCATCCAGCTCTAACGCTTTTTCACGAACCGCCTTAACCAGATGATCATGCGCTTTCTTTAGGTCTTTCGGCTTATAAACCAGCGAATTCGTGTCATCCATCCGCAGACGCTTAACCATATTCATATAGTCAATCCATGTACTGATCACCTGTTTTGTATTGACATGAGACATTAACACCTTCTGTTTTCTCAAATAGTTAAGTGTCTTCTGAACTGACATATAATGCAGCATGTCTTCTATATAGCCTGGTCTTATCCCCATATCTTCAAATTCTTTGATCGTCTTGTCCGGATAGATCGTATTATGCTTTTTCTCCTCTTGCAACCACATAAGACCAACACGTCCACCATCCATCTGTACAAGTCTCTTAAGCCGTGCATTATCAATCTGTAGAACTTTGGTAAGCTTGGTCTGTTTGGTATCAAGGTTAACAGATTCATTTCCTATTTCCAAAAAATCCGCTGCAAGCTTTATCAGACCCGCTTTCACCATCTGCTCTAACACCGGCATACTCTTCTCTTTGTTCAGATACAGTTCTGCATCTACTTTGATCCGCTTTTTTGCTAATACAGGAAGACTACTCCGTTCCAATCCGATTCTGGAGATATTCCTTGGATATATATATCCTTCCTCTGCATACAAATAATATTTATATGATTCTGACGGTTCACCCTCTATAAACCGGTATTCCCCGTTTTTATATTTTCCATAGGCAAATGCCTTCAACCATGCTCCATTTTTCCATAATGCCCGTCGGATTTCCCATACATGAGTATCCGGCTTATACTCTTGATCCCGATGATATATATTCCATACTTTAAACTCTCTTACCCAGATACCTTCTTTACATTTCTGAAGAATATACACATACTTTTCGTCTGTCCTATAAGATTTAACCTTTCCGGTACTCTTATACTCCACCATTCTTCTACACTTCGGGCATTTCTTCTTATCACCGTACTTCGGATTCTTAATTGGTACTTCCTTCTGGCACGCTGTACAGTATCCGGTCTTGGCTCCCTTCGGATCATACTTGTACATAAGCAGGTGTTCATCATTTCCCCATCTGCCAGCCCATTCCTTAAAGTCCTTTGGCAGTTCCGGTATACTCTTCATGGCTTCATCCCACGGATCTGTCTCTCTTTTATATCTCTCTTTCCGGTTATCCAGCCGGATGCCTTCCTGGAAGTTAATGATTGCCTTGGTCGCAGCCTTCGCATCAATATACTGCCCGCCGCATAAATGAACGGATAACACCTTTCTTCCTGCCGGCATTACAAACAAGGAGTCTAACCATTCAAATTCATTCCATGAGTACCAGCCCGGCAAATTATACAGTATACAATCTGACCATTTTTCTTCCTCATGCTTATATGTCACGAAATCTCTTTCATATGGATCTAAATAGATCGTATACTCCGGTTGTCTCCATCCCTTTCGCAGATCTTCCGTCTTGAAGATTGCGATTCTTACAATTCCGTTCTCACAATCTGCTTTTCCAAAACATCCAATCTTATATGTCTTGTATGTTCCTTTTTCATATAATTTTCTCTTAAATGAGGGCTGCTGCTGGTTCGCCCTTTGTATCATTGCTTTCGTCGGTGTAATTGGCTTCATTGCCAATAACTCCTTCTTCTTCATCCACAGACACCTTCTTTCCATCAATATCACAATATGTATTTGCTTCTATATCCTGCCCTGCCACATAGATTGCCACTGCTCCGATCGTTCCATCCTCTTTTTCTTTGGCTAACCCCAGAACACACCCGTCTGGTCCCGCTGCCGTTGGATTTTTCCCTCTTGCTATCGCAATCCACTCATTTCCCAGCGTCTTTTCTCCAACGCTATATTCCCTTTTGGGATACTTTGCCATGTATAACAAGGATTCATAGACAAATTCCTCAATCGTCAGTTCCTTCACCAGTTCCATCTTCGTACAGGAAATCCGGCTGTCTACTCCATCCTCGTTAATATCTCCTTCCGCATCTACAATCCAGTAGACTGATTGATCCATGTTTGGATAATATATCAATGTATCAAGCGGATTGCTTGTACAATGAAACCCGGCATTGGCACATTTGGCTCGATCCTCTTCAAACACTGTATCCTGCTTGTATTGAAATGTTCCTCTTCCCTTAGTACAGGTCAGATTCTTGTTAAATGCTTTATATGCTCTCATTTATTCCCGCCTCCGTAGCGTATAGTACCGATACAGATACCCATCCTTCGTGCTTCCTTCTTCTATATCTTCCAGATCATATCCTCTCGGTACTCTTGGTTGTCTCTTAATCTTCGCTTCCCTGATCACAAGCGGTTTCGGATTGGACCGTTTCAGATTCTTACTGCAGCTATACCCTAATGCTCCAACCTTCTCATCCGGTTTCTTCCGTTCCGCTGTCTCTTTCTTATGCTTGATGAAATAATCTGCTAACTGCTTGTACTCTCCATCCTCGTATAGATACTCGGTGCATACTCTCCCATACGGAAAGTACTTAGCGATCACCTTGTCATACGGTACTCCCTCCACCCGGTTCATGATCACATGGTGATGGGCTTTTCCGGTAGAGGTCAGCCCTGTGGTCTTGATCCACTTGAAGGGCTGTCCCCGTTTGTTGTACTGATACTTCAACCGATCCATAAACCGGTTCAATATCTTCACTGCTTCTTCCGGTGTGACTCTTACACCTTTTCTGTATGTAAATGTCAGATAAAGATCTCCCGGTGAGAAGTTCAGCAGGATCAATCTTCGTAATCCCTTCGCTGCTCTTCTCCGGTTAATGATCTCCACCTGTTCACTGGTCATCTTCCACCTCGGTAACCGGGTATCATGATTCCCATACATCCCACTGAAGTACTGTTCTACTTCTATCCACTTTCTCCCATTGTGTTCTAAATGATGTCTCTTCTCTAGATAAGGCATATGTAACTCCTTTTTGCCATAACTTTAATAGCTTAATCGAGTGATGAAAGACAAGGAAATTCCTTGAAAATCCTTGCCTTTCTGCCTTATCTGTGATACAATGTATTTGTTAGTTAATATTGAATCACAGATTGGCGTCGGCTTCGGTCGGCGTCTTTCTTTTACCGACTATTAATAATCTTATTGATGGCGAATTCCGTCGCCCCATACAACTCGGCAAGCTTCCAGATCGGTGTACCGTTGTAGTACGATTTCCGAATGTCCTCCATGTCTTGCTTGTTGATATACGGTCTTGTACGACCTGTCATCGTTCCTGTGTATTTCATCTCGTCCTCCTTATAATCCAAATCTGCATCCCGAACTACACTTCACTGGT
>UMFK01048055.1_pt1 | contig 26170 bp, 26 predicted proteins | sample 1964981 | NCBI WGS metagenome assembly UMFK01 (sample SAMEA4836043, study PRJEB28245) | human gut metagenome | biome: gut microbiome; material: fecal sample | place: Denmark | collected 2008
ACAGCTTGCAAAAGTCATATAAAATGAGATTTGAAAGGATTAGCAAATGCAGAAGAAACTGCATTTGCTAATTTTGCTTGTAATTCATCTTTTTGGCTGTCGTTTAATTCAATACTCAATTTTGCTTCAATATATGGCATAATTCTCTCCTTTATTTAAAACGCTTACAACAATTTGTTTCATAATTTCCATTTCTTCAGGTTTGCTTTCGGCTATCAAAAGAGTCAAAGCAAAAAGTGTTCCGTTATCGATAATTGGTAAATTATTTTTATAGAGCATATTGTTTTTATTTAAGAAATACAAAAAGCAACTTGCTGCAATACGTTTATTCCCGTCAGAAAATGAATGATTTTTTGTTATCAAATATAAAAGCATTGCGGCTTTTTCTTCTAATGTCGGATAACAATCATTCCCGCCAAAAGTTTGGTAAATCTGATTAACAGAACTTGCAAAACTTCCGTCTTTTGGGTTTGCAAAAACATCAGATGCAAATTCTGATTTCATTTTATCAATGACTTTTAAAAATTCGCTTTCAGAAATAACAACAGCTTCTTTTTGAGTAACGCCTTTTGTATCAAGGGTTTTGTGATCAAAGTTGTCTAATAAATCCAAACCTTTGGCAAAATTATCTAAAATGTTCGCAACATCTTGCGCTTGGTCAACTGTTGAAATTTGGTTTTGAATACTTCTTGTTAAAAGGCTTACGGTTGATTGTAGAGTTTGAATTTTACATTGTTGATCCTTCAACATTTTTTCATTGATAACATAACCTTTAGTAAGATATTCTTTTAATGTATTTGTCGCCCAAATACGGAATTGAGTTGCTCGAGAAGAATTTACTCTGTACCCCACAGAAATTACTGCATCAAGATTGTAAAATGCAATTTTTCTTGAAATATCTCTATTACCTTCTTTTTGAACTATTTCCAAAATGGAAACAGTTGCGTTTTTATCCAATTCGCCTTCATTATAAATATTATTTAAATGTTTATTTATTGCCGGTGTTTTTACTCCAAACAATTCAGCCATTTGTTTTTGCGTAAGCCAAATAGTATCGTTTTCAAGTTTTGTATCAAGTGAAATTGAGCCGTCTTCGCTTGTGTATATTACTATTTCGCCTTTTTGAAATTGATTTTCCATTACTCAATTATATACAAAAATCTTAAATAAATCTTGTTATTTCGTTATATACTTCATCATAATTATGATTAAATCTAAAAATTTGCTCCGCCAAATGTAAATGAACAAGATTTTGCATACTGTTGTGATTTACTCTTCTTGTTAATTTCGAATAATCTTTTTTAAACTCCAGCATATCCATTTTTGAAAATGGTTTTTCTGTATGTTTGTGTAATAATTTTTTCTTTGAAATATATGTTTGTCCATTGTAATAATACATAAAATTTAAAACCCCCACAAAATTCCTCTCGCAGGGTATTTTCGGATTTTTATTAAACAAAACCTTTAATTCTTCTAATTGTTTATTGTAAATCAGCTCTCTAAAATATGAATAAAATCTGCAAATCACAGGTTCTTTTATTTTTAATAGCCAACTTGCTTTTGCACTTGGAATTTCACAACTAAAATATTTAATTAATAATTCAATTTCTTCTTTTTCTCTGTATTCAAAAAACAATGGCAGTGGAGTTTTCCTTTCAACTTCCTTGTAAAAATAAATCAAATCCTCTCTAACAGTCAGCTTATCTTCGCTAACCAATTCATTTAAAATATTAGAAACCTCTTTTTCATCAAGCATTAATATTGGTGCGATTTCTGATGCTGTAACTTTATTCAAGCGTTTGCATAATTTTAGAACCTTATTCTTCATCAATAACTCCTTTTATTATTTCTTCTGTTATTTCCGTTAATTTATTTGTTTGTGTTAATTGTTCCGACTTTGCTATTATTTTTACAACTTGCCGGAATTGTAGATTTCTGCTTGCAATATATTTTATGGCTTTATCGCAAAAGTTTACTTCGGATAAGGTTTCAATAATTTCTTTAAAATCGTCCTTGGATAATTTTTCAAACTTTAATTTTGCAAAAATTCTATCGTTAATATGTCCATATTTTTGGAGTTTTTTATCAGCTAATTCCATTCCGACTAATAAAATAGGGATACCCAACTTATCGTGAATATCCCTTAAAGTTTCTATTGTGTGTCGGTTTGAAAACAGATAATCAATCTCATCAACAACGAGGATTTTCGGATTATGTTTTAATTTATCTTCTATCTGTTCAAATAATCTCTGCGAAGTATAGCAGGGAACTTCATCAAGCTCTTTTACAATTTCAGTTAATAACCATTTAGGAGAAATATTGTGGTTACACCTTATGTAAATTGCATCATTATTTGTAACCCACCACATTATTGTTTGTGATTTGCCAAGCCCGAATGTTCCATAAACAAGAGCCATTTTTGCCACATTTGACGGTGCTTTTTGAAGGTTATCCATCAAGGATATAAACCGTTTAACATTTTTTGTTTTAATTAGACTATTTCTCATAGATAATTTTAAATTCCTCCGATCTTATGTACTCACTTAACCATTGCCTATCTTCATTACCGATACACCCATTTTTCATATGCCACTCATAGCGTTCGTAGTTATCTTTAAATATTGGTCGCTTTCGGTTTTGAACATAGGTTTCAGGTTGTTTTGTTTTTTCTTTTTTTACTTCTTGTCTTTCAATTACAGGTTGTTCAATTATTAATTCTTCTTTTGAAATTTCTGCCTCAATAAGTTTTGACTTGATTAAATCAATATCTTCAAGTGAAAAATGTTCTTTAACAGCTTTTATTGTCTTATTTTGTAATTGTTTTTGTTTTCTTATTTTTTGCTTGTAATCTTCAATATCTTTAACATCACCCAATAAATGAGCCAGCGGATGAGTTGCAGTTACTCTGTCTGCTCGGCATAAAAATTCGCCCTTCATCGAATATATTTTTATATATGAAAGGTCGTTTAAATTGTATTTAACAACGCATTTTCCTCTTATTCCGTAAAGTGCATCATTAAAGTAATCCGCTTTTAAAAATCTTATACCGTTTCTACCAATGTGTTTTACAACAGCATCCATCATTAAATCATCAAGCTGTGATTCATCAATATTTTGTTTTTGAATAGTTGCTAACATTTGTGCAATAGTTTTACTTCTATTATTAGGGCAAGGCTGTGAATGTTTAAACTTTAACCATTCTTTTATTAAGATTAATGCTTGCTCAATAGTCGGAACAAAATTCGCTTTTTGTGCGTGAATTTGTTTATGGAGTTTTTCATTTCTATTCATATACGCAGGTTTATTATCAATACTTGTGCCGATATAACTTGGCATTAATTTTTCAAAGCTTTCTTGAAAATCTAAAAAGAATCGCTCAATAACTTTTGCACGAGCATTATATGGCGTTGCATAAACAGGTGTTATCCCCAGCTTTTTATAAACTCCTGTAAAACCTAATTCTTCGAACTTACTATTGCCAGTAAAAAATTTTGCCCTAAAGGCTTTACCGTTATCTTGGTAAACATATTCAGGAACTTTATCCATATTTAAAATTGCGTTCCTCAAAGCATTTGCAATATTTTGAGTGTTTTCTTCAAGCATAATGTCATAACCGACAAGTCCACCCGATTTCCAATCAAGAAAACCTATTAAAGTTGCTCTTGAAGGTTTGCCTGTGAACGGATTTATTACTTGGAAATTTAAGGTATGCCCATCAGCAATCAGAACCTGTCCGACTTCAAGCATACTTACATCTCTCACAATATACGGTTCAACCTTATCTTTTAATGCTTTCATACCATCACGTGCAAGAGTCCATTTATCTAAATTATTTGCTTTGTACCATTTGGCATATCTTCTAAATGTAACTTCTGTCGGAATATTTTCTGCATTCTTTTCTTTTAGAATATATTGTGTTAATGATATGGCTCTGCCGATTGAAAATTTATTCGGAGATAAAAGTATGTTTAAAAATATTTTAATTTCATTTTCATTAAGGCTTGTTCTATAACAACCGTTTGCTGTGTAATTATAGTTTCCGACTAATACTGTCCAGTCATTATTTTTACCCAATAACATCTTCCAACGATACAAAGCTCCAATGCTTATATTCCCCAAAACATTGAATATTTTTGAGTATAACAAGCCGGTATTATATGTTGTTAAAAATTCTCTATCAGCAACTTTTTTAGAGATACCTTTTTGTTTTTGTTCTAACCTGTAATTCTCCCAAATTTTGACTAAATCATATTTTGCAAGTGCAAGCTCTCTTTGTTTAAAAGAAATTATTTTTTCTGCTTTAGGTTCAAAATTATGTAATTCAATAATATTGTTAGTGGTTGCAAGGGTATCATAATATTCGTGAATATATTTTATTTGTAAATCTTCTTCAATACTTGATAATCTTATTTTATACAGCTTTCCACCTTTGCCGTTTTCAATTTTAGTTTCATAATTTGAATTTTTACTGTTAAAACTTAACCGGATTGCTCGCTTTGAAATTCCTTTCAGGTTTGCTAAAGTTTCAACATCTATCCACGTTTCTGTGGTATTAATTTTTTTAAGCATATCTTTCATACTTCCATCTATCGCTCCAAAGTTATTAAATTGGAAGTCTATTTGGGGGAAATGTGTCAGAAGGTGTCTAACAAAAATGTAATTATTCAATCAGAAAATATTACATTTTTTCATTTTATAATTACATTTATAATTACATTTTTAAATTACATTGAATTAATTTTTATTCAAAAATGTAATCGTTATTTCTAACATTTCATCCGGAAAAATATTTTATACAAAAACACTCTTTAACCTTATTTTAAAAGAGTTTTAAACGATTTTTAAAAATTTTCTCAACGATTACATTTAAAGTTAAAATTACATTTTTTGAGACAAGAATTTTGCTTCCCTTAAATATTTTTAAACGTGGAAATATGCATTTTAAATGGGTTTCCAACAAGTGGGAAATTTTTAAATAAAATCTCTTCAAATGTAATTAAAATTATCCTTTTTTTATCCTTTTTGAAACCTAAACAGCGTGCGAGATTGAGGGCAAAACGCAGAGAATGAAAGGAAAAAAGGATAATTTTAAGGATAAGAAAAGGATAAAAAGGATAATTTTATAATAACATTTCTTTAGACATGGGAAGAGGCAACAAACCCCAATAAAACTAAACACTTTCCCGATTGCTTAAGATTACAAATTTATAAAACTATACTTCTAATTATAAGAAGAAGGAAGAATTATAGGTTTACATTGGTATGAAATGCTTGAAAGATTTTATTCAAATCCTGAAATTGAAGAAAAATTTCAAGAATGGGTGAGAAATAAAGACGAGACAGTTTTATAATTTTTGTTACGATTTTTATGTCAAGATGTTGTAATAAAAGCATAGGTAAATCTTTACATTTTAATAAAAGTATGTCATAATGTAAGTAGCTCATCTACCAAGTCGTAGAAAGAGGTATTAGTCCGCTATTATATAGTGGACTTTTTCAATATATAATCTTCATACATTTTCTCAAACTTTTTCTCATAAGTAACATCATCTATATAAAACGCTGTTTTTAAATAACATTTTTTAGATTTTGTCTCAATTACAATTACTATAAACTTATGTGTTTTTAACCAAAAATAATGTTCAAGTCCTTTTTTTGAGGGATGATTAAAATATAAAACTCCATTTTTATAATTTTCAATAATTGGTTTAATCCAATGAACCCTTTCTGCTCGAACAAGTTTAAACTTTCCAGGCGTTCTATAAGTATTTATTTTCCCCGTAATTATATGATTAAAAATATCAAATTTTTTTTGAAATGGACAATTATTACAATTATATTCAACGCTTTCACAATTATCTTCGGGTTTACAATTTAGCAATTTTGTTGCAATATTTATAGACATTCCTTTAAAAATAATGCGATTAATAAAAAAGTCCGTTGTAAAGATATTATAAATATCGTCAATGAAATTTTGTATATCTGTATAATTATTTTGATTAATTATTTCAGGAAGCCAATCACACATTATAAATCCTCCCGAGACTTCCATTTTAATATGTTAAATTTCTCTTTAATATATGGAGTTGTTTCATCTAGTAAATAACCATGAGATTCAATCACGTTAATTATCGCTAATTTTGATGAATTGCTTAGAAGTTTTCGATTTTTATATGCTATTGCACCAAGAAATATATCTGCCATTTGAATAAGTTCAACATCTCTGGATCTTACTTCTTGAATTTTTATGTCGCTATCCCTCAAACATTTTTTTAACTTTTTGATTTTTTTTGAACCATTAGTATCTTTCTCATCAATATAAATATTCCAAAAATAAAATGGAACAAATAATTTTTTTAACATATCATAATATATTTTGTAGTAGAATTCATCATGAGTTTGTCCATATTTTTCGTGATTAAGTTTTTGTTTATCTGGAACCAATACAGCTCTAAAAGCAAGATTTTTGTTTTCAAAAAAGTAATTAGCTAAGGCAATATAAAAATTTTCTTTAGATTTAGAAACTTTAGTCCATTTAATTTCTGTTGTGGGTTTTATATTATATTCAGTTTTTAATTCTCGAATTTTTTTAAAGATTTCCTTTTTGCAGTTATCTGGACAAATTATTCCACCAATTACCATTACTTTATTTTTATCCTTTAATAAATGGCAACTTTCATCACAATATATATTAATTTCCTCAGAAGTCATTTTGTTCCTTTCTTTGTTTATCAATTATACCACATGCTTTTGAGAATGTGTTAGTTTTAAAAGATTAATATTGTAAAAAATAATTAATTTTTCATGCTCATTATCGTAATAAAAACGAGGTGAAAATGTTCGAATGTCGTTTCGAAACGTCCACCATTAAAAAAAGAAGTCTTAAATGACTTCTTTTTTTGTGCCTAAAAGAGGACATTTGGTGCATCTTGGCTAAACTCAGAGAATTGAAAATTTATAAATTTGTGAAAATCTAATTAAAAATGATTACAATTCTCTTTTTAAGATTTTTTTGACTTCAAAGTATAATAAAATTGCAGAAACAAAATGTTTTCTGCACTATATGTTTTGACTTTTTTTTATGCTACAAGTTTTAACAAATCTTTCACAGTTAAATTTTCATCATTTTTACCATTAATAATATCTTCAATAATGTTAGGTGGTAAAAATCTTAAGTTTTTGAATCTTTTATTATTTCCACTGATTTTTTCTTCTCTTGAAAGTTCACCATTTGCACATTTTTCATTAAACCAAAAACTTTGTACAATTGCATTTATTAGTTTTAAGTCATAGTTTGTTTTTCCTTGTATAATAATTTTATTTTGTTTTTGAGGAGTTAAAGCTATGTTTACACTATATTTTAGAGTCTCAAGTTGTTTTATATCGGAAACTAGTGGAACCTGTGTATTATTTATTATTGCTTTTAAGTATGAAATTATGTAGGCGAAATTATAAGTTATTTTTATTTCATTTAATTGAATGTCAATTCGATTAATAGAATTCCTAATAAAAAGTTTGTCACATTCGAAAGTATTGAACAAATTTAATATCTTATCTTGTGTAGAGATTGATTCATTTTCTACGTATTTTTGTAATGTTTTTTTATCTTGTATCAAATCGTGCAAACAATCTTTCACAAATGTTTCAATTTCTCCAGCAGGTAATTTTGTTATATTTCCAACTTTTTGAACTTTGTGCTTGTAAACCATATAGTATCTATACTTTTTGCCGTTTTTATTGCTATGACTAGGGCTCATTTTATTTCCAACATCATCAAATAACAATCCTGTCAACAATGACCCATCTTTAGAATATAATGCGTGCTTTTTGTTAGTTGCATTCTTTAATAATAAATTTTGAACAGTATTAAAGGTTTCAATATCAATTATAGGTTTATGTTGACCATCATATTCTTTATCTTTATGCTTAAATTTTCCTATATAGACTTTATTTGAGAGCATTTTGTATAATAATCCTCTTGCTATTTCTTTGCCACTTCTACTTTTGATGTTTAGTTCTTTTAATTTACAAAATAATTTATCTACTGAACCAAACTCAAGATATAAATTAAAGATTTTTCTTACATTTTCGGTATAAGGTTCTTCTGGTATTAGTACATTATGTTCATCTTTTGTGTAACCGTAGGGCGGTTTTCCAAATATCCACAATCCCTTTTTTCTAGTTGCTTCAAATTTATCTCTAATTCTTTCCCCTGTTACTTCTCGCTCAAATTGTGCAAAAGAGAGTAAAATGTTTAACGTTAATCTTCCCATAGACGATGTGGTATTAAAATGTTGAGTAATGGAGACAAAACTGGCGTTGTGACTATCAAAAACATCAATAATTTTTGCAAAATCCATAATGGAACGAGTAAGCCTATCAACTTTATAAACAACAACTATATCTATTTTATCTTGTTTTATGTCTTCAAGAAGTTGTTTAAAAGCAGGACGCTCCATTGTTCCTCCTGAAAATCCTCCATCGTCATAATGAGTAGATATTAAACTCCAACCTTCATGTACCTGTGATTTTATGTATGATTCACAAGCTTCCCTTTGAGCATCAAGCGAGTTAAAATCTTGCTCTAAACCTTCTTCACAAGATTTTCTTGTATAAATAGCACATCTAATTTTTTTATTTACCATATTAATTAACTCCAAAAAATTTCTTACCATTCCAATGTGTACTTGTAATTTCATTTGCTATTGCAGATAAACTTTTATAGATTTTGCTGTTATACTCATAGCCTCTATTTGTAACTATAACGGAATATTGTTTGCCATTAAATTCTCTAACTAGTTTTGTTCCTTTTGTTATTTTCAGAATTTTATTGTCTTTTAATATATTTTTCTTTTTGTCATATTCCAAAACAAGTTTGTCAATTTTACGTTGAACATCTTTAGATAAGCCACCATATTTTTTTGTCCATTCTAGTATTCTTTTTTGATAAATGTTTTCTTTCATGTTGTATCCTCTTAATACATTAATCACTCTATAAGGGTGATATATCAAGCCTTTTGATACAAAACGTGTCAGTATTATTTCTGCATTATGTAAAAATGAAAATATATGCATTTTTATGTATCAAGTTTTACATAATATTTTTCCAAAAAAATGCGAATATTATTACACTTAATATTTCTTAACTTTGTGTTTTCTGAATTTTTTGAAAAATTTTTTCTTGTGGATAGTGCGTTTGAGCCTACTTGTAAATTGATTTCAAAAAAGTTAAACAATTCATGAAAACTTTTTCCAAATTTTTATACGGATGCATTTTGCATACCGTAAAAAAATAAGGAGAAATAAAAATGAAAACTTCTCAAAAAGAGTTAACGATTCTCTACAAAAATCCAAACGAATTAAAATTGAATACAAGAAATTCAAGAACACACAGTAAAAAACAATTGCATCAGATTGCAAAAAGTATTGAAGCTTTCGGATTTAATAATCCAGTTTTAATAGATGAAGCTGATACAATTATCGCAGGACACGGCAGAGTTCTTGCAGCGCTGGATTTAAATCTAGAGTTAGTACCAACTATTTGTTTGAAGGATTTAACTCAAGACCAACTTCGTGCTTATGTAATTGCAGATAATAAACTGGCTGAAAATTCAGGTTGGGACAAAGATATCTTAAAAATAGAACTAGACTACTTAATGAATCTTGAACCAGAGCTAAATTTTGATGCAACCATTACAGGTTTTGAACTTCCTGAGATTGATTTGATTATTAATCCTGAATCAATACAAGAGGCGAAAGACCAAAAAGAAGATGTTGAAGATTTCTTTAATACCGTTGTAAATATTCCAAAACGAGTGAATACAGGTGATTTATGGGAATTAGGTAAACATAAATTGTACTGTGGTAATTCACTAGAAGAAAGTAGTTATAAAACTTTGTTAGGTGAAGAACAAGCACAAGTTATCTTCTCTGATCCGCCATATAATGTTAAGATTTCAGGTATTACAAAACAACCTCAACATACTGAATTTGCTCAAGCATCTGGTGAGATGAGTAATGATGAATTTATTTCTTTTTTAAAAACTGCATTTGAACTTGAAGCAAAATACTCTGTTGATGGTTCAATACATTACCAATGTATGGATTGGCGACATTTGTATGAAATACTAAGTGCAGGTAATTTCGTTTATGACTCATTATTGAATATTTGCGTTTGGGATAAGGGCAATGGCGGTATGGGCTCATTATACCGTTCTCAACACGAATTTGTTTTTGTGTTCAAAAAAGGTAAGGCTTCACATATCAACAATATTGAACTTGGTGTCCATGGCAGATATAGAACAAATGTTTGGAAATATCCAGGAATGCATGCAAGCAACCCTCAATCTAAAATTTTGGCAAAATTACACCCGACTGTAAAACCAACTTCTATGATTATGGATGCCTTATTCGATTGCTCGGCTAATAATGCACTTGTTTTAGACGTTTTTGGTGGTTCTGGTTCAACATTAATTGCGGCAGAAAGAACTAATCGTAAGGCTAGAATTATTGAATTAGAGCCTAAATACTGTGATGTAATTTTGTATCGCTGGGAAAAACTTACAGGTAAAAAAGCTAAACGATTAAACAATGAAGGAGGTGTGAAATAATGTCAGCGAATAGAGATTATAAGGTGGGCTATAAACGCCCACCCAAAGAACATCAATTTAAAAAAGGTGTTTCTGGCAATCCGAAAGGTCGCCCTAAGAATAATACAACTTTTGCAGAAACTGTCTTAGACGAAATGCAAGAAAAAATTATGGTAAAAGAAAGTGGTAAACCCAAAAAGATCACTAAAAAACAAGCACTTGCCAAAAAGTTAGTTGCAGAAGCATTAAATGGAAAAAACTCAGCAATAAAATTGCTACTTCCGATTTTAGCTTCAGAAACTAACCTAACAAAAGAAGTTGATGAAGAGTTATCTGCAAATGATGCTCAAATAATAGAAGATTATATAACAAGGAGGTTTAACAATGAAAACTGTATTAAGTGCAATTTGTAGAAAAGATTTTTATGCTTTTATGCGAAAATCTTTTGAAGAAATTGACAATTCTCAAAATTTCCACGAGAATTGGCATTTGGAACTTATATGCGACAAACTTTATCAATGTTTTACAGGAGATATAAAACGTCTAATAATAAACATTCCTCCTAGAAATTTAAAATCGCACTGCGTAAATATTTGCTTTCCAGCGTTTATTTTAGGGCATAAACCATCTGAAAGAATTATCTCTGTAAGTTATTCACAAGAACTTGCAAGCAGTAATGCTCGAAAAACTCGTCAATTAATGGAAACAGATTTTTATAAATCAGTTTTTAAAACTAGTATCGGAGCTAAAAACACAGAAGACTACATCGAAACAACAAAAAATGGGTTTCGTTATGCGACATCTGTTGAGGGTACTTTAACTGGAAACGGTGGTAATTTTATTATCATTGATGATCCAATTAAAGCAAGTGATGCTCTATCTGAAACAAAAAGAAAAAAGGTAAATGACTGGTATGATAACACTCTTATATCAAGATTAAACAACAAAGTTGAAGGGGTTATCGTTGTTGTAATGCAACGTTTACATGTAGATGATTTGACAGGGCATTTATTAAAGCAAAATGGCTGGGAAGTTTTATCTCTTCCTGCAATCGCAGAAGAAGATGAAGAATTTACTCTTTCAACTGGTAAAAAAGTTATGAGAAAGAAAGGTGAAGCCTTGAATTCAAACTTAGAACCATTAGATAAACTTGAAGAACAAAGATTGTTAATGGGTGAATATAATTTTTCAGCACAATATCAACAACGACCAATACCTGAAAAAGGTAACGTTATTGATTTTGAAAAATTTGCTCGTTATGATGTGTTACCATCTGAAGGAGAGGTTTTTCAAAGTTGGGATATAGCATTAAAAGACGGTAAAAACAACGATTATTCGGTTTGTGTTACTGCAAAATATTATAATAAATGCTTATATATTATGGATATTCAACGATTTAAAGATGATTTTTCAAATTTGGTATCAAAGATTACAGAATTATACTATCTAAAGAGTTGTAATCATTTGGTAATTGAGGAAAGTTCTGTTAGTACAAACTTAATACAATATTTAAAAACTGAAAAACAAATTTATCCTATTTCATACTCACCAACTAGTAGCAAAGTTGAAAGAGCAAATTCTGCAGCTTTGTATATAAGTACAGGACAAGTATTGTTACCAAAAGAGGCTATTTGGTTGGATAATTTTAAAAGTGAAATTAATGCTTTTCCACATGGAAAACACGATGATCAGGTTGATGCATTAACTCAATTAATACTAAAAACTTGTGGAGAACAACAAAAATGTTCTTTAGAAACTCTTGCCGAAGCAATTAAAAGGTTCAAAGATAAGTCTATTGAAAAGGCGAAGTCTCCAACAGAAATGACAAATACTGAATTTTGTAATCTAGTCAAAAATCCAGCAAAAATAAAAAGGATCTTCAACAAAAGAAGATTTATATAAGTTTATAAAAATAGCCAAGTATATTCAAAATGCTTGGTTGTTTTTTTGTTACAAAATAATCAGCAATTTAGATATAATGCAGTATTTAGAGTTAATGTTATACATACTAAATGTAAAACGAATTATGACTCATTTTGTCGTAGCTATAGTTCATAATGAAAATAAGGAGAAAACTATGAAATATTTGATACGTGCGAATAAAGTCGTTTTTAGTGGCAATTTGCAAATGATAATGAAATATGTTTCTGATTTCTACAAATCAGAAAGTAAGTTGTGGACGGATAAAGACGGTAATTTTACAGATTTGGGCAAGTTCAAAACCTTTATTGAATCTATGGATTACAAAATTATGGATAAAATTCCGAATAATTGCAGATGTGAAGGCACTGCAATTTCAAATGCAGAGTTTAAGCAGATTTGTGGCGAGGAGCATTATAATTTAAAATCAATTGCTCAAAGACTTCATATAACCGAAAAATTAACTGCACAATTAATGAGAAAGTTAAAAATAAGAAAGTAGGAAAAATGAAAGAAGTACAAGGAAAATATACATCAGCAAAGATTTTTGCAGATACGATTGATGAAGGAGTTATAAAACAAACTCTTGCAATCTGCGACCACCCGATTTTTGAAGATGCTCAAGTTAGAATTATGCCAGATTGCTATGTCGGAAAAGGTTGCACTATTGGTTTTACATCAACATTACCTAAAAATGGTGAAATTATTCCAAATATAATTGGTGTTGATCAATTCTGTGGAATGTATGTTATAAAATTGAGTGATAAAGATATAACAAACGATTATGAAAAACTAAATAAAGTTATTCGCCGAAGTATTCCGTTTGGTAGAGAGGGCAGAAGAAAATTCAGCACACTTGTTCCAGAAGAATTTATTGAAAGAAGTAAAAAAATATGCAAAGCTATTTTGAAAGATAATTTTGCGACACATGTTAGTAAAATAGGTTCACTTGGTGGAGGAAACCATTTTATTTCACTTGAAAAAGGTGAAACCGGAACTTATTTAATTATTCATAGCGGTTCAAGAAATATTGGTCTAAAACTTGCGATACATTTTCAAGATTGGGCGATAAAAAAGAACTGTTATGCTGAAGGTGAATTAAAACAACTTTCGTTTTTAACAGGAAAGGATGCCGAAGATTATTTGCATTGTGCTGAATATTGCCGAGAATACGCTCACCTAAACCGTAAAATTATAGCACACGATATTATGGTTGGAATGCGTTGGAAAGAAGTCGAAGCATTTGAAACTCTGCATAATTATATTGGCGAGGATAATGTTATCAGAAAAGGTGCAATTTCTTGTAAAAAAGATGAAAAAGTTTTAATACCATTGAATATGGCTGACGGTTCTCTTATCTGTATTGGTAAAGGTAACGAGGATTGGAATAATTCTGCACCACATGGAGCTGGAAGATTGTTATCAAGAAGTGAGGCAAAAAACTTGTTGAATATGAGTGAATATAAAGAAAAAATGAAAGGTGTTTTTTCAACTTGTATTTCAACGGACACTCTTGATGAATCACCAATGGCATACAAAAATGGTGAAGAAATTATTAAAGCAATTGAACCCACCGCAACAATTCTCGACCTCCTAAAACCTGTTTATAACTTTAAAGCTAAGGAATAAATATGAACACAAAAAATAAAACTATTATGATAAAAGAGAAACACGCAGGAAAGCATTTAAAGCAAGCAAAAAAAGCATTAAATTCACTGGATTTTGAGAAGGCAAGAATTGAGTTTGAACGAGCTTTTAATATGAACCCAAAATATGAAATGATATACGAACATTTTGTAGCATTATTAGATGTAGAAGATGGAGTTAAAGTTTATACAAAAGCAATTGAAATAAATCCAGAATTTGCCGAATTTAGTTTTAGTAGAGGTCTTTTGTATGAAACATTTTTGGAAGATGATGAAAAAGCATTGGAGGATTTTAATTGTGCAATTTCATTGGACTCAAAAAATTATACTTATTTTGAAACTAGAGGTAATCTATTTAAACGATTAGAAAGGTATGACGATGCTATTTTAGATTATAAAAATGCATTAAAGTTAAACGGAAAATTGTTTGATATGCTTACGGAACTAGGAATTTGTTTCTTTTTCAAAAAAGATTTTAAATCTGCAACAAAGTGTTTTAAAAGAACAATTTACAAGTCAAAAAATAATCAAGCAATAGGTAAAGCCTACAAATATCTTGGCTATACAAGTATTGAAAAAGAAGAAGATATTTCAAATGCAGTTAATTATTTCAAAAAATCTATTGAATTTTATGAAAAAACTCCATTTTCACATGAAGCACCTTATGGCGATTTAGAGTTTATATATAAAAATATAGATAATAGACAAAAGTCCTAAAAATCAAACAAATCTTTAATTTGCACTTCTAAAGCATCAGCAAGTTTCAGGATAGTTTTGAAACTAGGTGATTTATCACCCTTTTCAATCTTGCCAATATATGAGTTATCAACACCAGCCAATTCTGAAAGTTTATTTTGGCTCATATTTTTAGATAATCTAATAGTTTTTAGTTTTGTTGCAAATTGTTGAAAACGCTTATCACTCATAATAATATTGTGATATACTTTTTACACAATAGTATTGACAAATAGTCTACATTGAATATTTTGTTACGTCTTATTTTGACATAGCAAAATGATAAAATTAAAAAATACAAAGAAAATAAGAAAGGAGTAAGGTATGACTATAACATCAGTTATTCAAAGAGGGAGTACAGCTTACGTTTACAATGAAAAGAAAATGACAAATTGTACAATTTTAATTGGAAGCAACGGTAAATTATGCGGATTTTCGTCAAACTATGTTTGTATTCAAAGAAGTTCAACACTTTATATTTATGATGAAAAAGGGCATCAATCAGCCACAATTTTAATAGGTAGCAATGGTGAATTTCACAGTTGTGCAGGAACAATAAATATTAAAAGAGGTAGCACATTGTATATGTATGATGAAAAAGGTCGTTCAAAAGGCACTCGTCATGTATAAATAAAAAGGAAGCTTAGTAGATGGAAAAAGATAAAATCAGTATGTTAGAAAATTTATTGCTATCTGAGGATCTAAATGAGTTAAATTATATGACTTCTGAATTTAATATGTTTAATGCTTTAAAATTACAAAATAATGAAATACGGCATTCAAACTTGTTGTCGTGGCTATTATCACCATTTGAAAATCATAAACTTGGTGATTATTTTGTAAAAGAATTTTTAATGTCTGCTATAAGAGCTTATTCTCAAAAAGATGAAATTAGTATTTCTTTAACTGATGTTGTATTTGAAGATTTTAGCGATATGGACATTAAAAGAGAATATAAAAACATAGATTTACTATTAGTTAGTTCTAAAAATAAATTGGTTTGTATTATAGAAAATAAAATTTGGACAGGTGAACATGACTGCCAATTAGAACGATATGCAGATATTATTAATACGGAATTTAAAGATTATAAAAAATTATATATTTATTTAGCACCAGACAATATTTGCAAAAGCGAATTATTAGATAGAACAAGTAAAAATGTTAGAGAAATGGTCTACTATATACCAATGAATTATGAACAAGTGCACGATATTATAGAGAAAACTCTACGTTATAAGTCAAATATAATGACACAAGATGTAAAAATGTTTTTAAATCACTATAGCAAAATGATAGAAAGGGATATATTAGGAATTATGGATGATAGAATATCTGATTTATGTAAAACTATTTATAAAAATCATAAAAATGCAATAGATTTAATTGTAAATATTAATTCAGTTGAAAATGAAAATATCAAAAAAGACGTTTTTGAAATACTAAAACAAGTAATAGGAGAAAATGAAAGTATTGATAAACAATATACTGAAATTGAGGATAATTCAATTTTTTGCTTACCAAAAGGTATATCTAATCCTGAAAAATTAAAATTTGGAGTCTGGAAACAAAATGAAATAATTTTGTATATGCACTTTATGAACTTTAAACCAAGAAAAGATAAATTATGTATTGAATTTGCTATTGGTAAAGTAAAGGACCCTGTTGACAAAGAAAAAAGAGTCTTTCTAAAAGAACACCTACAAAATGAGTTAAAATGTAAGTTTAATGGTAATGATAATTGGGCATATACTTCACCTGATACAATAATAACTTTTGATGAAGCTTATAATTGTAAAGATAAAGATGAAATAAAAACGTTAATAAATAGTAGAATTAATAATCTAAAAGAAAAGTATATAGTTGGGTTAAAAAATGCTATTAATTCAGCCATAGAACAAAAAACTATTTAATTTTATAGCAAAATATATAATACGACCTGATTTGACATAGTCAGGTCGTATTATATTATTATCGGTAATAGATAATAAATGAGTTTTCTTATGTCAAGATTAAACAAAGCAGATGACATCATTGAATTAGGACTTATGTTGCAAAGTAGCAGTCGTGGAATTTCTATTGATGATATCGCAGCAAGATTTGAATGTTCAAGACGTTCGGCAGAACGCATGAAAACAGTTCTTTTTGAAAAATTCCCCGAAAAAGTTGAAGAAGTTCCGTCTTACGATAGAAAAAAACGGTGGCGATTTAAGAAAGGTACTATGAATTGTCTAATTTCTTTTTCTGCAAATGATTTTGCTAACCTCGAGTACTTAAAAAACTTGTCAAATAATGATGATAAGAAAAAAGAAGTTGATGAACTTATTGAAAAAATAAAAGCACTTACCCCCCAACAAAATATGACAGGCTTGAACAATGATATTTCAGCAATTCTTGAAACAGAGGGCTTTGCCGTTCGCCAATATTCAGGGGTAAAAGTTGAACCAAAAATTTTAGAAATGCTTAGAGAATCTATGCTTTCGTTTAAAAAGATTTGTTTTGATTACCCTATCAAGGACCAAATAAAGAGAATTACTTTAAATCCTTATGGACTTGTAATTGCTGACAAATATTATCTTGTAGGATTTAATGAATATGTGCAAGGATTAAGGTTGTACAAAGTTGATAAAATTAAAAATTTAGAAATTCTAGATGAATATTTTGATGCAGATGAAACCTTTAACTTAAAAGATTGGTGCAACAACTCTTTTGGCATATATCAGGAAGAACCTTTAAATATTGTTTTAGAGTTTAATAAAGAAGTTAAAGATGATGTTTTGAATTATCATTTTCACCCAACGCAAAAGGTTAAAGAATTGAAAAACGGTAATGTTGAAGTAAAATTTACCTCTGGTGGAACTTATGCAATTTGCCAAGAACTTTTCAAATGGGGTACAAATGTTAAAATAAAATCACCAGAAATCTTTAAAGAATACTATAAAAATTATTTATCAGATGTTTTGAATGCTCTTTGATTTAATAATAAATCAAAAACATGTAAATGGCATGCAAGTAAAGCATTATAGTTGTTTTAGTCTACACATAACAAATTTTAACCGGGGAAAAAATACAAATGGGCAACATATTATTAAATAAAAGATTTATAAGGTTGTTGCCAAATCACCTGTCCAAATAAATGAAAATATAGATAATAAAAAATTAGTTGTTCCTTAACATTACGTTAAGGAACTTTACGTTACTGTTTAAACCTATATGGACCCCTGAATTTAAAACTGAAAATAGGTTACTTGCAATTTTTGCAAGTAACCTAAACTATTTATTTCATTGAAGTTAAAGCTCTTAATATTTCTTTAACTTTATTGAAAAATTAAGAGCAAAATTAAAGGTAATTGTAACGTAACACATGAAATGATTATTTGTAACACATGGTTTGATTATTTTGGGCAAAATAAATAAAAATTTTTCAAAAAAATAAACAGCAAAATTTTTATTTTGCTGTTTTATTTATAATTATTTGTATTTTTAATTTGTTTTTTCAATATATGTTCTTGTAGATTATCAGTTAGTTTTAGAAAACTTACTGATACTTTTTTGATAAGTTGTGTGTTTATATGTGTTTAGAATTGTAGATTATCAGATAGTTTGAGAAAACTCGATGGGAAGTTTGAGAATTTTCTCATTTTAATCCCATTGTAGATTATCAGAGAGATTGAGAAAAGTCGATGTAGAGTTTGAGAATATTCTCAAGCTTTTTACGTTTCGGGGGAAGAATTTCAAAACTCCCTGATACAAATTCTTAAATTCCCTGATAATTCATTCTCAAAGTTCCTGATACATTTTTAATAAGTGATGTGTCAGAATGCGTTTTAATGTTAATATTTTCTTATGAATAACTGTATAAGCTTTAAACCTTCAATAGATAATGAATCTAAAATCCTTATTTTAGGATCAATGCCTGGGGTAAAATCATTGGAAGAACAGCAATATTATGCTCATCCGAAAAACAGGTTTTGGAAAGTTATGGGCACTATTTGCAATGAGCCAAAACTGCATGAATATAGTTATGAATTAAAATTAAAAACTTTACTTAAAAATAATATTGCACTTTGGGACACAATAAAATCATGCAAGCGTGAAGGAAGTCTGGATTCTGATATACAAAATGAAAAACCAAACGATATAAGAAAACTTTTGAAAACGTATCCAAATATTGAGACCATTTGCTTAAACGGGAATAAATCGTATTCAGCATTTAAAAAATATTTTCCGGTTTTGTTCGCGAAATATGTTTGCTATAGAATGCCATCAACAAGTCCAGCCAATGCCAGATACAGCTTGAATATTTTAATAAAAGAATGGTCTAAAATTATTTCTGTCAATTTATAAAATAAAAACATGCCAATATATAAAATACAAACTTGCCAAATTATAAAATATGGTTTATAATAACCACAGGGTAAGATTATGAAAAAATATAAAAAAAGAATAGCAGATAAAATATTACAAAAGAAACTTAATGCAAAAGGTGCCGTTTTAATAGAAGGTGCAAAATGGTGCGGCAAAACAACAACCGCTTCGCAAATTGCTAAAAGTATATTAAGTATGCAAAATCCTGAAGAAAAAGAACAAAATATCCGATTAGCAGAACTTAGTCCATCAAGATTATTGCACGGTAAAACACCAAGATTAATTGATGAATGGCAGCTGGCTCCGAAATTATGGGATGCAGTAAGATTTGAAGTTGATAAACGTGATGAATTTAATCAATTTATTTTAACAGGCTCTGCCGTTCCTGCTGATTTAAAAGAGATAACACACACCGGAACAGGAAGAATTTCAAGAATGCTTATGCGGCCGATGTCACTATTTGAATCACAAGAAAGTAACGGAAGTGTTTCTTTAGCAGAGCTTTTTAGCAGTAAAACGAATATTGACGGAGAAAATACTATTGATATTGATGAACTTGCATTTTTAATTTGCCGAGGCGGGTGGCCAAAAGCTATTGGCTTAAAACAATACATAGGTTTATCACAGGCAATTGATTATTATGATGCCGTTGTTAATTCTGATATTTCAAGAGTAGATAATATTGAAAGAAATCCTGAAAGAGCTAAAAGACTTTTAAGAGCTTATGCTCGTTCTATAGGAACACAAACAAAGCTTACTTCATTATCTGATGACGTGAATGAAGATAATAATTTGGGAACAAATCCTACAATATACAATTATATAAATGCTTTACAGAAAATATTTGTAATAGAAGATTCTCATGCTTGGAATCCTAATTTACGTTCAAAAGCAGCCATAAGAACAACAGATACAAGATATTTTACAGATCCTTCTATTGCAGCTGCAGCATTGGGATTAGGTCCAAACGATTTAATAGATGATATAAAAACCATGGGATTTTTCTTTGAAAATCTTTGCATAAGAGATTTGAGAGTATATGCAGATTCTCTTGACGGCACAATATATCATTACAGAGATAAAAACGGACTTGAATGTGATGCGGTGATTCATTTAAGAAACGGAGCCTATGGATTAATTGAGATAAAACTTGGCGGAGATAAAGCTATTGAAGAAGGTAAATACACACTCAATAAACTGGCAGAAAATATTGATTATAACCTTATGAAAAAACCTTCATTTAAAATGGTTATAACCGGTACCGGAAAATATGCATATAAAGATGGTGATACATTTATTGTCCCGATAGGATGCTTGAAAGATTAAAGAGCATTTGTGTCGCAATGTTTCAATATCTTGGTAAAACACTTGATATTGATTTAACAGAGAGTTAAATTGTGTATGACAACTGAATAAACTATTTAATTAACCTATTGAGTGTCACGGATTTTGATACAAAGTATCACGATTTTGACATGAAAAGTAGGAGAAATTAAATAAATAGTACTTATAATTAAATAATAGTAATAATTACGGCTGCTGTAAATTATCAGAGAGATTGAGAAAAGTCGATGTAGAGTTTGAGAATATTCTCAAACTTTTTGCGTTTCGGGGGAAGAATTTCAAAACTAACTGATATAAATTTCAAAACTCTCTGATAATTTATTCTCAAAGTAACTGATACCTTTTTGATAAGGTTTGTGTTTTTTGTTCAATTATTAAAACATTTATTAAACACCCTTTGAACAATATTTAAAATTAATGTTGTAAAAGTTGTCCATAAATTATTATTTCTAGCTTTTCATTTGATTTTAGCATTTTTCTTACAAGTTTTGAAGTACGAGTATTTTCAAAATTCACAGTTCCCTTAAGTAATACTTTTAGAAATAATGTAACTTTCATAAAGAAATTAAACATATATTCAGCTTCTTTTTGGGTGAAATATGTTGGCTCGTTCCAATCTAAAAAACAGCCATGTGCAATTTGAGAACTGTCATTATAAAATCCATACACAATATCCCTAAGACCAAATATAAAATCATCCTTAAGTTTAAAACCAATATTATCAAGTTCTTTAAACATCTTTTCATATTTCATAAATTGAGGACGAAAGCTAGTAAAATATTTATCAAATTTTGGAAAATTTAAATTATTGATTTTATATTCTTTTACCCCAATTCCTTCAAGGATTTTCTGTTTCGCTTGTTCTTGAATTGAATTAAAACATCTTTCATTCTCTGCGGAAAGCTCTTCTTTCGATATAGTTGTCCCATTAACATCGATTGGTTCACCATCACGTATATTTTTATAAATAATAAAATTATTTTTAATCTTTAAAATTTGTGCTTCATCAAGGTAATCCTCTATTTTCTCTGGGAATTGAGATAAATATGTAATCAAAATTACGCTTTCAACCGCACTCCGTAAAATAATTTTGGATTCCTTAATATGTCCTTCTAGAGCTTGTTTTTTTGCAGCATCAGCATTTGAAATAATTTTTTTGATAAGAGTTAGATATACCACTAAAGCTTTCGAATCGAATTTAATTGCATTTATTGTTTGGTCAAAATAAAAGATTAATCTGCCCATTTCTTTGCAGAAATCTTCAACTGATATTAATTTGTTTTTATCAATATTTATCAAATTTTTATCCTTATATTAATAAAATTCTATAACTAATTATACTGATTATCCTAAATCTTTATTTTTAATTAACTTTTAATGTAAAGACTTAACATAATCCCAATTGCAGCTTTTTCATGGTAGAATCAAGTTAGCTTCTAGAATGTTTATTAATGAGGTGGAAATGGCATTGTTGTAAAAAAACGAAGAAAGAATAGATGTAAAAAAAGAGATAGATTTTGTTTTATCTATTGCGAATAAGTTACGCGGACCATACAAAGCAAGTGATTATAAAAAAGTAATTATTCCAATGATTATTTTGCGCCGTTTTGAATGTGCATTAGAAAAAACTAAAGATAAAGTGCTTAAAGCAATAGAAGATGGTCTTAATATTCCTGATTATTTATGTAAAGAATCAGGTTATCAATTCTATAACACAAGCAAATTCAACCTTAAAAACTTGCTAAACGATTCTGATAATCTTAAAGACAATCTAAAAGCTTATATCGATGGTTTTTCTGATAATGTAAAGGTTATTTTTAACGGCGAAAAAGAAGATAAAGCTAAAGATAAAGATGGTCATGAGGGTTTAGATTTTAATAAAGAAATTGATAAAATGGCAAAATCTAACCGCCTTTATTCTGTAGTTAAGGCCTTTTCTGAATTAAATTTAGACCCTGAAACAGTTGATAATATGAAAATGGGTTATATGTTTGAAGATATTATCAGACGTTATTCAACTAACGCAGAGGCCGGCGATCACTATACTCCAAGAGAGGTTATAAAATTACTTGTAAATATATTGCTTTCAGAAGGTAGTGAAGATTTGCATCAAGAAGGTAAAGTTACAACCGTTCTTGATATGGCTTGCGGTACCGGTGGTATGTTATCAACTGCTTACCAGTTCTTAAAACAAATCAATCCTAAAATGGATATAAAACTTTTTGGGCAAGAAGTTAATGGTGAATCTTATGCAATCTGTTTATCAGATATGATGATTAAAGGTCAAGATGCTAAAAATATCCAGTTTGCAGATACAATGAAAAAAGATGCTTTTCCAAAACAAGCAATGAGAATGGTTATTGCAAATCCTCCTTTTGGACAAGCATGGGGTGGTAAAGATGCTGGTGAAGGTGTTGAAAAAGCCGTTAAAGCAGAACATGCTAAAAAGCCTAACGGGAGATTTCCTGCCGGACTACCTGGAACAGGCGATATGCAATTATTGTTTATTCAACATGCTATGGCAAAACTTGATAAAACCGGAAGAGCTGCTATTTTAGAAAATGGTTCTCCGTTATTCTCCGGCGGAACATCAAGTGGAGAAAGTCAAATAAGAAAATGGTTGCTTGATAATGATTACTTGGAGGCGATTATAGGTCTTCCAAACCAATTATTCTATAACACAGATATTGGTATTTACGCATTCATTTTCTCAAAAAATAAACGACCTGAAAGAAAGAACAAAATTCAATTTATTAATGCAGTTGATTTTTGGCAACCGCTTCGTAAATCTTTAGGTAAAAAGAGAAAAGAAATTTCAGATAAAGATATTGAAAGAATAACAGATCTTTATACTAATTTTGAACCAAATGAATATTCTAAAATTTTTGATAAAGAAGAATTTTTATATAAAGAATATGCTGTGTATCAGCCATTACAAAGAAACTTCATTATTAATGACGAACGAATAGAACAATTGAATAATTCTGCTTTCTTTGACCGTTTATATAATGAAGATAAGTATCAAGAACTTTTAGAAACTAACCCAAGAGAACCTAAACAAGATAAACAAATCAAGGATTATGAAAACGGAAAGAAAGTCAGAGAAGAAATTCTTGATATTTTAAATAAGAACAAATCCGATGTTTTATATAAAAATTATGATAAATTTAAAATTGTATTAAAAGATTTATTTAAAAATGCTTTCAAAGATAAAACTTCTGCACAAAAGAAAACTCTTATTGAAAATACTGCTTTTGGATTATCCGTTATGGATAAAACTGCTGATATTGTTTATAAATCAGATGGCACACCTGAAATCGATAAAGAAACAAAAGATATGGAGCTTATTAAGGTTAATGATGATGTTGATAAATATTTTGAAAAAGAAGTTTATCCGCATGTACCTGATGCAATGTATTTCTTTGAAGAAGATTTAACTAAAAAAGATAAACCTGTAATCAAAACCGGTGCAGAATTCCCGTTTACAAGATATTTTTATGAATATCAACCACCAGAAAAATCAGAAGTTTTATTAAAGAAATTCTTTGATATTGAAAACAGTCTGAATGAAACCTTGAAGGAGCTGCAAAATGCCTAGTGATGTATTCTTTTTAGGAGCAGGCTTTTCAAAAGCAATAAATAATAAATATCCTACACTAAAGGATTTGTCAAAAGAAATAAGGGATAATTATGGTGCTGAAAAAGTTTCAGTTACAATGCATTTACATAATGAGGTCCCCGATTGCTATAAAAAAGATATAGAGTTGCTACTAACATTTTTATATTCTAATCTTCCATATAAGACTGATGTTCAGATTTCAACAAACGAAGCGCTTTACAAAGATATTACTAACAAGATTGCAAAATATTTTAACAAAAAATCACAAGAAACCAATTTACAAGAATGTTTAAATAAAACGAGCAGTTTAATTGAATATATAATAAAGAGCAGATGTACATGTGTAACTCTTAATTATGATACACTGCTAGAACAATTGCTGAATGCATACACATTACAAGGAAATAAAACAATAGATTTTGATAGTTTATATAATGCCCCCTTGTCATTATTGACAGCTTCTGGCAGAATTAAAATTCATTATTTGGGAAATCCTGATTCCATGAATAGAAATGAATTACCGGACATTATAAAATTGCATGGTTCTTTAAACTGGGGAGTTGTAAGTAATAATAGTGATACTGTGTATTATGTAGCAGAAGATGATGAAGAATATAAAAAATCTCATCTCCAAACTTATATCATTCCTCCCGTTTTGGATAAAACAAACTCATATTCAAATCATGTTATTAAAGCAATCTGGAAGAGGGCATTTGAAAAATTGTCTAATGCCGATAATATTTATATATACGGCTTTTCTTTCCCTCCAACAGATTTATCTGTAAGATTTTTGCTTCAATCTGCATTGAGTAATAATCATAAAAATCCGACAATATTTGTCATAAATACTTCTGATGCATTAAAGAAAGAATCCGAATACTATTTGGAAGACAGATTTAAAGAAATTTTTGAAGGATACAATTTAAACTTTGATTATTGCTGTGATAATTCATTAGAAAAATTTGTTCAAGAAGTTATTGAACCAAAGTTGGAGGTTGCAAATGCCAACTGAGACTTTGATGATGAAAGATAGCAAAAATACATGGTATGGTAATATTCCTACTGATTGGGTGATAAACAAATATAAATTTATTTGTAAAATATCATCCGGAGATGCAATGTCTCCTGAAGATTTAGATGACAGTTATGAATATGAAGTATATGGAGGAGGAAAATTAATAGGCTTTGCAAATTCATATAATACCCAAAATTGCATATTAATTGGAAGAGTTGGTGCAAACTGTGGTTGTATAACTAATATTAGTGATAAATGCTGGGCAACAGATAATGCTTTGATTTTAAAAACATCAAGTAATAAAAACTATATGAATTATCTATTAATGGCTTCAAACTCATTCTACCAAGCTCAATTAGCAAAATAATAAAACTCCTTCAATAAAAGATAACTACAAAACAAAAGTCACGGTGAAATATTCACCGTGACTTTTGTAATCTAATGATGATTAATAACTGAATTTATTGATATATCCATAATTATAATCGTGGCTAGTTTCCTCGCATTCAAATATAATAACCTCATTATTTTCTAGATTACTGGCGAATACTGATAATTCAGTGTTTGTATTAGAGTTAGTGCTTTTTAAGTATTCCTCTAAAGTTTGACTTTTTTGGTCATTATTGACGTAGATAGCCCATTTTAATCTGTCAGCAATATCAATGATATCGTTTAATATTAAATTGTTTTTGTTTTCAACATGAATATTGGATAAATTCGCTAGTATTGTTTCTATTTTTTGACCATCTCTGTAGGTTTCAATAAGTTGTTGAAAATCTGTTTTTTTACTCATGATAATCTCTCTTTCTTTTTCATATTCATATTTATCAATGGTGTTTAAATCTACATTGACAATTAATTAACACTCCCTTTTATTTGGTTCAAATAGGTAATTATTTCTTCAATTTCTGCATCGTAAGGGATAGTTTTTATT
>UMFK01019098.1_pt1 | contig 26156 bp, 24 predicted proteins | sample 1964981 | NCBI WGS metagenome assembly UMFK01 (sample SAMEA4836043, study PRJEB28245) | human gut metagenome | biome: gut microbiome; material: fecal sample | place: Denmark | collected 2008
ATAGAGCCTTGTAACCAAGATATGCATTCTGTGCTTGCGTCTAATAATTGATATTACTATAACTATCAAGCCTGAAATGCATAATCCCGATAATTAATTTGTCGCCGCTGCTTTGATCTCTTTTCCACGTCTCTGTTTTCGCGTCCCTGCTCCGGCGGGGAATGATGGACATTCACCCGGATAGGGCGCGAAGCGTAAGTCCGTCATTCCCGCCGGAGCAGGGACGCCTAAATCCGAAATCTAACCGATAACTTTACGCAGCACCCGAGTCAGCTGATCTGAGCACGAGGTCCCGCGTCCGTGGCAATTGACTCCCGACAGGATCTCGACCGCCTTGCCGGCCTCCATCCCCTCCAGAAGCCTCCCGATCGCCTGAAGGTTCCCGTCACAACCTTTGATGTACCTTAAATTGTGGATCTTCCCCTCGATAAGGTCAAAGTCAATCTGAGCCGAGCACACGATCGCGCTCGGAACCGCCGTGATGTGCCTGACACCATCGGTCGTTTTGTCAGACAGGATTTTGAAATCGTCACCTATAGTCATTGTAGTAATTGTTAAACGTTTAAACAAACAAAAATATAAATTTTTTGTGAAAAATAGCGTAACTTTGCACGGCATTTGAAGAGAACCAATGTCGGAAAAACGGATAATTAATTTCTAAATTCATAGAATTATGGTATCATACAAAGATCTTGGCCTGGTCAACACCAGAGAGATGTTCGCAAAGGCCGTGAAGGGTGGCTACGCTATCCCTGCCTTCAACTTCAACAATATGGAGCAGCTTCAGGCTATCATCCAGGCTTCAGCCGAGGAGAAGTCACCGGTTATCCTTCAGGTTTCCAAGGGAGCCCGCAACTACGCTAACCAGACCCTTCTCCGTTATATGGCCGAAGGCGCTGTTCAGTATGCCAAGGAACTCGGTTGGGAGCATCCTCAGATCGTTCTTCACCTTGACCACGGCGACAGCTTCGAGCTTTGCAAGAGCTGCGTTGACATGGGATTCTCTTCAGTGATGATCGACGGTTCCGCCCTTCCTTACGAGGAGAACATCGCCCTCACCAAGAAGGTTGTTGAGTACGCTCACAAGTATGACGTCACCGTTGAGGCCGAGCTTGGCGTTCTCGCCGGCGTTGAGGATGAGGTTGCCGCTGAGGAGTCTCACTACACAAAGCCAGAGGAGGTCATCGACTTCGCTACCCGCACAGGCTGCGACTCACTCGCCATCTCCATCGGTACCTCTCACGGTGCCTACAAGTTCAAGCCGGAGCAGTGCACAAGAGACCCTAAGACAGGCCGTCTCGTTCCACCTCCACTCGCTTTCGACGTTCTCCACGAGATCGAGAAGAAGCTCCCTGGATTCCCTATCGTACTCCACGGATCATCTTCAGTTCCTCAGGAATATGTCGATATCATCAACCAGTACGGTGGCAAGCTTCCTGACGCTGTAGGTATCCCTGAGGAGCAGCTTCGTGAGGCCGCCAAGAGCGCTGTCTGCAAGATCAACATCGACTCTGACTCCCGTCTCGCCATGACCGCCGCTGTCCGCAAGGTCTTCGCCGAGAAGCCAAGTGAGTTCGACCCAAGAAAGTACCTCGGACCAGCCCGCGACGAGATGAAGAAGCTCTATGAGCACAAGATCGTTGACGTTCTTGGTTCAAACGGTAAGGCTGAGTAATTTGTTTGTGGAGCGTAAGCTCTTGACAATAAGTTAGAAATATGATTCCCTCTGGTCGATTTCGACTGGAGGGAATTTGTTATATATTCATTTATAGTTATTTACTTATCACGGTGGAGCTGTGGTGGGTCACTTCGACAGGCTCAGCGACCGCGAGACAGGCACTCGGTTCTCGAAACCGTCGGGACGCCCATAATCGGCTCAGTGGGCAAAAAAAGGTGAGACAAAAAGGTTTGGGATTATCATTTTTATGCTTAATTTTGCCGGAAATTTGAACCACATAATTGAGTATGCGTATCAAAAAGACGCCGATTGCGGTGATTTTGTTGCTTTTTGTAAGTCGGACTGCGGGAGCGCAGGACGGTAACTTGGTGAATATCGGGCTTCAGGCAAGGGTGGATTACCAGCGGGAGTACGTGGGCGGGGATGCCGTCAAGGGCAACTGCGGCTTCAAGGGCAAGAATGTCAGCATCCTGATAAACGGAGAGTTCAATGAACATTTCTCCTACAACTACCGGCAGCGGCTCTACCGCGGCCACGGCAGTGAAAGTTTCTTCAACGCCACGGACTTCCTTTACCTCACTTATAGGCCGGACGAGCGTTGGAGCTTCTCCGGCGGCAAGCAGATTGTCGAGATCGGAGGGTATGAATATGACATCGCTCCTATCGACATCTACTTCTTTTCCGAATATTGCAGCAACATCTCCTGCTACCAGATGGGAGTCAACGCGGGATATTCATTTGGCGGAGGAACTGACCTGCTGCGGTTCCAGCTCTGCCAGAGTCCATTCCGGCGGGAGAACAGTGACCTGTATGCCTACAACCTGATGTGGAACGGCTCCCATGGCTGTTTTGATTCCATATGGTCACTGAATATGATTGAATATCTTCCCGGAAAGTTCATCAACTATCTCGCCCTCGGCAACCATTTCTCTTTAGGGAAGTTAACTGTGTTCGCAGACTTTATGAACCGGTCGCTCGTGGACAAGATGTCGTTCCTGAGGGACTTCACGCTCATCGGTAAGGTGGCATATTCATTCAATGACAAGTTGAATGTCTTTGGAAAGGCGAGCTTTGACCATAACGATCTTGACAGGGAAGGGGATTGGTGTGTCATGCCGGGCACATCGATGGGAAGAGTCGGCTGCGGTGTGGAATATTTCCCGCTTGCTGACAAGAGCATCCGCCTCCACGCCACATTCTGCCACTCATTCGGGGACAACGGCAACCCTGCCGGTGTCTTGCTTGACAACCAACAGATCGCCAGCGTCGGCCTCACCTGGAGGATGAGCCTGCTCAAACGATAGTTTCTGAATATTCCGCCTCTAAAGCGTTAACAAGCCTGTTATGAATAAGACCAAGAAAAAGTCTTCGAGCCCCGCCCTGAACGGGGTGATCTGTCTTGTCATCGTCATCGGTTTCTTTGCCTATCTGGGCATCTCGATGGGCATGGCCAACATGCTCAACACCGTGATGAAAACCGCACATGATCTTTTGATCAACACCGTGTTCTACCTGATGTCCATCTGTGTGCTGATGGGAGCGCTCAGCCGCCTGTTCGCCGAGTTCGGGGTGGTATCCATTCTGGAGAAACTGCTCCGACCGCTGATGAAGCCGCTGTTCAACCTTCCGGGAGTCGCCTCGCTGGGTGCCGTGATGACATTCCTGTCGGACAACCCGGCGATCATCTCGCTGTCAAAGGACAAGAGATTCAGCAAATATTTCAAGAAGTACCAGCTGATTTCCCTGACCAATTTCGGAACGGCGTTCGGAATGGGACTCATCGTGATCGTCTTTATGATGGGGCAAGGCTTCTTCAAGGAGTCGCTGATCGGCCTTTTCGGGGCGTTCTGCGGCTGCATCGTCTCCACAAGGCTTATGCAGAGATTCACGCTGAAGGCTTTCCCTCAGTACCTTACCGAGGAGGCTTGCGAAGGCATTGAGGAAGAGGAGGCCGAAGAAAAGGAAGAGGAGAAGAAGTCGCTTTTCACAAGGATTCTGGACTGCCTTCTGGACGGCGGCCGTTCGGGAGTCGAGGTCGGAATGTCCATCATCCCGGGTGTGCTCATAATATCCACATTCGTGATGATTCTGACTTTCGGCCCTTCTGCCTCAGGTGCTTACACGGGCGCGGCCTACGAGGGCGTGGAGATCCTGCCTTGGCTGGCCGACAAGATCGATTTCGTGTTCAAGGCTCTGTTCGGATTCAATGACCCTCACCTTGTGGCGTTCCCGATCACATCTCTCGGAGCTGTTGGGGCTGCCCTCAGCCTCGTGCCTAACTTTGTGGCCAACGGTTGGGCCGACGGCAACGCGATCGCTGTCTTCACGGCCATCGGAATGTGCTGGAGCGGATTCCTCAGCACCCACACGGCCATGCTCGACTCGCTGGGCTACCGTGAATTGACCCCGAAAGCCATTCTGGCGCACACAATCGGAGGACTCGCCGCCGCTTTCGCGGCGCATTGGATGTACGTTCTGGTCTCCTTGTTTTAATTGTCAGTTGGTCACTGAGCCTGTCGAAGTGACCTAATCCCTTTTCCCGAGATTAAACGAGATTCCTAAGTTGAGGTTGGTGTTCAGTTTCCCGTAAGGGTAGAGGATCCAGTCATTCGCCTTGGCGAACCTGAACGGAAGGTGGTCTGAGCCGATGAATATGTTGAATCCCGGAACATGGAATCCTACAACAGCCCCGACCGTTGACCCGAATTTGGACACGGCATAGTTCACACTTGCGCTGAACCATTCAACCGGTTTGACATTGGCGAACAGACGCGCTTCGGTCCAACTGTACGCTCCGTGGATGTAGGTCGAACTCAGAAGACCGGCTGACAAGCCGCTGTAGAACGGCATTGTGTACTCGGCCCCCACATTGACAGTCGCGGCTGTCATTCCACCGTCTGTCCCGTTTTTCTCGGTTCTCCTGAAGTCAAACAAATCCATCACTTCATCCGTCAGGTCATCGAGCTGGTTTTTGAGCGAATTATCCTTGTCTCCATCGAACGAGACATTGTCGAACCCGTCGAACGACCATCCTTCTCCGCTGGTCCGCGCCACAGTGGTATTCTTCCAAGCCATGTAGCCTAAATCGTTGACAGCCAAGGAAAGTTTTAACCCATCTATGATTTCCAGCTCCGCGCCGAGGTCAATCGCGGCTCCGAATCCGTTCACAAGAGAGTTTTTGTTTGCCTTTACGCTGTCGAAGTCCAGCAGATCCTTGTCGGAAGGATTGTCGAGCGCGGCTCCGGATTCTCCTTTTGTCTGTATGTCCAGGAATGATGATGATTTCAGGCTTCCGTCCGACTGGATTGACCACCTGTCTTCTGTCATCTGAATATTCATTCTCTCTATGTCCGCTTTCATGTTGGCTGTCCCCACGAGAAATTTCACCCTGCCGCCCACACTGAGCCTCTCCGTGACGCGGCGGCTATAGCCCAACGCGAACTCCAGACGGCTGTCCACACTGGCTGATATTCCGGAAACGTCGTAGTTCTGTGACTTGCCGGCGTTTTTCATGAAATCGAAGAGACTATACGGCAGATTGACGGCCGCGCAGGTTCTCATGTTGACATCGAACGAAAAGAAAGATTCTCCTTTCGATATGCCGAGCGATAGCAGAGAGACCGTGTTGTCCACATTGAGTTGGTTGTCAGGACTCAGCTTGCCCAGGAACTCGTCGGCCGGAACGGCGGAATTCATGAATGTGGTCAGCTTTCCGTCGACAGGGTAGAGAAATGTGCTGACTCCCATGTTGCTTTGCGTCTCCAGATTGAAGGAACCGATGACCGGAACCGTGAAATAGCTGGTGCTTGACGCGAAGGCCGGATTGAACTGATGCCTGTGGTTATAGCCTTCGAGAAAATACGTGGAGCGGAATATCTGCTGCGCGAAGGCCCCTTCGGCGGCTGCAAGCGCGATGATGATGAATATGATTGCCTTTTTCATTGTGTCTGACTTTTGATGAATGTTACGTTGATCCATGGGGATTCTGTCAGAACTCGGTCGTGACCGAACCTTGCATTCTGATCTTCATGTTCTCCAACCTGATTCCCTGGTTCTTGTTGAGGCAGGTTCCTTGGTGCTCCCTGTCGGTTCCGGAGGCCTCCAGATTCAACCTCAGCCCGTCCAGCCTTTTCAGATCCCCGGCCGAAGATTTGAGGGTCATCGTCATCGGATTCCGGCTTGGTCTCTCGATGGATCCTGACGAGACGCTTCCGTCCACCGTTACGGTGATCTCCGGGATCACCCTTGCGCTTTTGTCAATGGCGGAGACTGTCAGACTGATTCCCAAAGGGATCATATTCACGAAATCGAATGTCACATCCGCGTTTCTGATCTCGAACTCCTTGCCGTCCCCGTCCTGCGGGTTGAAAGTCTCGTTCCAGCCCGTGAAGTCGTAGCTGTACTCGAACCTCAGTCCGCTTCCGAACGACAGAGGGGCGATGACATCATAGCTGCAATAGAATGAATATTCCCTGTCGGTCCGCACAGTGATGAACTCATCTTCCGCCTTGACATCCACGTTGGTGATTCCTATCCGTTCAGGGACATCTTTCACGATGTCGGGCAGAGCCGGAGCCTTGATGTTGTTGTAGCCTTCAGGCACGTCCTCTCCCGTGGCGGAGAGGCATATTCTTGTCTCTTTGCCGGCCTCGATCCGGATTTCATCGGTCGCGCCTCCCTTGTCCCCGATGTGCACGGTGTTCTTTGTCTCGCCTTTGAAGGACTCCAGATCCGCGTTCAGGGTCAAGGCCAACGGGCTGTCGTTGCCCACGCGAAGCATTATCTGAGGGTTGTACAGATCGAGCGCGGTTCCGTCACCATCGATGAAATCCGGCATGGTCCCGACATCGACGGTCTTAGGGTCTATGTCGATTATCGGATCAACCTTGACTGTGGCGCTTTCAACTTCAATCGAGCCGACATTTATGCCGACATCCACCAGAATCTCCTCCGGGATGGAAGCGAATGTCCTTCCGAGGTCGTCTGAGAGCACCTTTACATTGAATCCGCTAAGCTTGATGTCATCGTTGACGATGATCCTGTGTCTGTCCGCCATGAAACCTTGTCCTGCCGGAATCTTGTCGAAATCAATTCCGGTGATCTCCAGATTGACGGAATTGGGAGACTTGCTGACTTCCACAGGATCGAAGGTGAGCATATTCCTTTCCTTGTCGAAAGAGTATGAGATCCGGCCGCTCTTTGTCGTTATATCTCCGATTTCGAGGTAGTCGGGAAAGTCTATGACAAGACCTGTGACGGTGGCTTTCCCGACATTGGCGCTGAATGAGACGGTACCTGTCGCCTTGCCTGTGACACCCTTGACGTCAACTATCTCCTCAGGAACAGCCTCGTCGATCGTGACCGGAGTCGGGATGGGGGTGAAATTCCTTGAGAAAGTCAGTCCTGAAGGCAGCGGCGATTCCGGAGAGATGACTCCGGTCTCGCTCATGATCAGGGAGCGGTCAATGCCTGCCGTGAAACCTCCTTCGTTGACAAGTCCACGGGTGATTGAGACAGAGGGCACGTTGAAGCCGGTCTCGGTGCGGTTGCCTGACAGGTGCAAGGAATAGTCGCCGTCGGCGCTGACGACAAGAACCCCGGTTCCGTTCTCGTCTATGTCCAGCAGGTCGGAGATCAGGATTGTCTCCGAGTTTCCTATCGGCGCGTGGATGTCGCCGCCGATGCTTATTGTCTTGTCGAAATCCTTGGTAAGGTCGTAGTCCTCGTTGACGCAGGAACAGAACGAAGCCTGGATGTTGACCGCCAGTACCACCAACAGTGCGGTTTTGCTTGAGAAAGACATAAATATTTGGTTTTCAATAATTGATGTTAGAGCTCACGGACAAATGTACACAAAAACTGAAGATATTCAATGAAAAGGTGTGTGAAAATGACTATTTTTGTATCCCATGGACATAGTCAAGGTAATAGAAATCTTCGCTCTGGTGACGGGCGTCCCGTATATCGTTTTGGAAGTGCTCCAGAAGAACAGCATGTGGTACTTCGGAATCGCCACTGGGCTCGCGTGCGCATATTCATTCGCAGTGCAGCATCTTTGGTCGAACATGGCGCTGAACATTTATTACGTGGGGATGTCCGTATGGGGGCTTTATCAGTGGAGAAAGGACAGTAGGGCGCTTGCCGGGTCCGGCGGACAAGAGGACGCCACTGTCCACCTCGGAAGGATGAGCGGGGCGACCGCCTTGTGGAGCGCGGTCATATTCATCGCGGGAACAGTCGCTCTTGTCTGGGTCCTTGAAGTGTTGGGAGGTTCCAGCACCTGGCTGGACTCGGCGTCGGCGATGATGTCCGTGGTCGCCACATACTGGCTCGGCCGCTCGATCCCGTACCACTGGGTTGTCTGGATCGTCACCGACATCATCCTTGTCGTGATGTGCTTCATGGAAGGGCAGTTCTGGCTGACGGCTCTTTATGTGGGCTATGTCGCGGCCGCGGCCTACGGGTTGTTCCATTGGCTTGGAAAAGGAAAATATATTAACTGATAATCAATGAATATGACTGATTTCGGAAGAATCATTCTATGCATGGCTTTCGCTGTTCTGGCGGCATCCATGTCATCCGCTCAGGATAAGGGCGTTGTTTATTGTGACGCGTCCGCGTTCCCTCTCTATGGCAAGTGCATTGAGGAGACTTCCGCCCGTTATGAGCGGCTTCCGGCTGAATTCAAGGGTGTCGTGCGTGGCCCTTTGTGGGACTTGGGACGCAATTCGGCCGGGCTTTACATCCGCTTCCGCTCCAATTCCACGCAGATCCGCGCCCGTTGGAAGTCCACCAGCCCGCGCCAGTATATGCCGCATATGACAGACGCAGGTGACAGCGGTCTCGACCTTTACATCCTGACCGAAAAAGACGGCTGGCGTTTCGCCGGCAGCGGATTCGACTGGGGTGGACGCGACAAAAATGTCAAAAACAAGACAATCATCGCGAACATGACCCCTGACATGAGGGAATATATGCTCTACCTCTCCATGTATAACGGAATCGAAGAACTTGAGCTTGGAATCGACGAAGGGGCCGTCATAGAGGCTCCGGCTGTGGAAAGTCCTAAGACTGAGCGTCCTGTTGTCATGTACGGGACGAGCATCCTTCAGGGAGGGTGCACATCGCGTCCGGGAATGGCATTCACGGCCATCTTGGGCAGGAAGCTCGACAGGGAGGTCATCAACCTTGGATTCAGCGGCAACGCACGGCTGGACTATGAGATCGCTGAATATATCACCCGTGTCCAGAACCCGAGCCTGATCGTGCTCGACTATGTCCCGAACTCCTCCGCCGAACTGATAAACGAAAGGGGTGAGAAGTTCTTCAGAATCATCAGGGATGCTTTCCCGGATGTCCCGGTGATCCTCGTCGAGGATCCGACATTTCCTCACACCCGTTTTGATCAGAAGATGTTGGAGGAGGTTACATCCAAGAACGCCGCACAGCTTGCCCTGTACAAGAAGCTGAAAAAAGCTGGCGAAAAGAGGCTGTACTACGTCTCCACCGACGGCCTGATCGGCGATGACGGCGAGGCCACTGTTGATGGCGTCCATTTCACCGACCTCGGAATGATGCGCTACGTGGAGAGGGTGCTGCCTGTCATGAGGAAGGCGCTGAGGTAAGTGTCCTGTGAAATAATTATAGTATTTCGCTGGAAAGAAGTATCTTTGCATGATTTTCAACCACGGCGGTGGAAGCATCGCCGGGCATAAAAAGATTCGATTATGATTATCATTGTGGAAAGCGGGGCGACGAAGACCGATTGGTGCGCGGCGGCCCTGGACAAGGAACCTATTAATGTCAAGACCGCGGGCATGAATCTGGCCACGATGCCTCAGGATGTCATCGAGGGGATAGTGGCCGAAGCGATGGCCGAGTTCAAGGCCAGGGGACTGGACTCAAAGGTGTCCGAGGTCCATTTCTACGCCGCCGGCCTGATTGTGCCGGAAGGTGAGAAGGTGCCTCCGCAGGCGAAGGGGCTGGATCACGTGCTCAGGTCGTTGTTCCCGGAGGCTGAGATGGAATATGCCTCGGATCTTCTGGACGCGGCGCGTGCCGTGTGCGGCCACAAGCCCGGAGTCGCGGCCATCATGGGCACAGGCTCCAACAGCTGTCTTTTCGACGGGACGAATGTGGTGAAGAACGTCCGCTCTGCCGGATTCATCCTCGGAGACGAGGGCGGCGGTGCGAGGCTCGGCAGGCTTTTCATGGCCGATTTCCTCAAGGGACTTGTGCCGGAGCCGGTCGCGGGTGAGTTCGCCAGGGATTTCAAGGTTGACTACATGACCGTCGTGCAGAACGTCTACCGTGGCGAGGCCCCTTCAAAGTACCTCGGCTCATTCGCTCCGTGGATTCTTCAGAGGTACGACACCTGTGAATATGTCCGCGGCCTTGTGGAGCAGAATTTCAGGGACTTCATCGAGAGGGCTTTGATGCAGTACGACATCGACAGGTACCCGGTGGGTGTAGTGGGCGGTTTCGGCTATGCCAACAGGAACATCATCAGGAAGGTCGCCGAACCTTACGGAATCCGTTTCTCCACAATCATCCCGGCCCCGATCGAAGGTCTCGTCGAATATCATTTAGGAAAGAAATAATAATGGCTTCGCCGGAGATGTTCCGGCATAAGATGTTATGGAAGATTCAAGAACAACAGAACAGTCCTCAAGGTATGACCACCTTGAGAAGATGTCCACAGAAGAGTTGCTGAACGCGATCAACACTGAGGACAGGACGGTTCCGGTCGCTGTGGCCGGAGCGATACCGCAGATTCGGAAACTTGTGGACGGCATCGTGGAGAGGGTTCCTCTCGGCGGTCGTGTGTTCTACCTCGGAGCCGGGACGAGTGGCCGTCTGGGCATAGTGGACGCTTCCGAGATCCCTCCGACCTACGGAGTCCACGACGTGTTCATCGGCTTTATGGCCGGTGGTGACAGCGCCATCCGCGACGCTGTGGAAGGAGCTGAGGACGACGTCGAGGGAGGCTGGAGAGACCTCCAGGCATATTCACCGACAAAGAATGATGTCGTGATCGGAATCGCGGCCTCTGGCACAACCCCTTATGTGATCGGGGCATTGAAGACAGCCCGCGAGAACGGCCTTCTGACAGGCTGCATCACCTGCAACGAGAATTCTCCGGTGGCCGCGGCCGCCGAGGTGCCTGTAGTGGTCGTTGTAGGGCCTGAGTTCGTGACCGGCAGCACCAGAATGAAGGCCGGCACGGCCCAGAAACTGGTTCTGAACATGATTTCGACTGTGTCCATGATCCGTCTCGGCCATGTCAAGGGCAGCAAGATGGTGGACATGCAGCTGACGAACCGTAAGCTCGTCGATCGCGGAACCAGGATGATCATGGGCGAGACCGGCATCGAGGACTACGACTTCGCCCGCAAGCTTTTGCTTGAATATGGTCAGGTCCGCGCGGCCGTGAACGCTTACCAGAAAGGTGAGGTTAAGTAGATGACGGTTCCGGAGACATTTCCATCAAAACTTTTGGAGGACGCTGTGCAGGCCATAGGCTCCCTTCCGGGGGTGGGCAAGCGCAGCGCCTTGCGCCTGGCCCTGCATCTGCTGCGGCAGCCTTCTGAGAACGTGCACCATTTCGCCGACTCGATAGTCAAGATGAGGGACGAGGCGAAGTACTGCCGGCAGTGCTGGATGATTTCAGACGAGGACATCTGTCCGATCTGCGCCGACAAGTCCCGTGACCATAAGACTATCTGTGTCGTGGAGAATGTCCGAGACGTGATGAGCATCGAGAACACGGGGCAGTATCGTGGTGTCTATCACGTGCTCGGCGGGATAATCTCTCCGATCGCCGGAATCGGCCCGTCGGACATCACGGTCGCCCGACTGGTTGAAAGGGTAAGGGATATGCTCGTGTCCGGAGACGTGAAGCCAGAGGAGGTCGAGATAATCCTGGCCTTGAGCGGCGACGTGGAGGGCGAGACCACCTCATTCTACATCTACCGTCAGATTTCTGAATATCAAGTCAGAGTCTCATCCCTTGCCCGAGGTCTGGGTTTCGGGGATGACCTTGAATATGCCGATGAGCTCACTCTGGGACGCTCGATAGTCAACCGCCAGACTTTCAAGCCATAAGAATTTGCGGATGCTTGTATAAAAGCTTACCTGGCAATGTTATTATCGATAGTTGAATCCCTGCTTCTGGCCGCGTCGCTCTGCGCCGACTGCTTCGCTGTCTCGACGTGCTCAAGCGTCACCCTTAAAGGAATATCCCGGAGAAAGATCCTTCCGATCGCTTTCGTGTTCGGAGTAGTTCAGACTGCACTTATGGCCCTGGGCTGGCTGTTCGGCGACATATTCGTCGGACATATTCATAAAGTCGCCAGTCTCATAGGATTCCTGCTGCTGCTTTATGTCGGCGGGTCGATGATTCTGGGAGCCGTGAAGAACGAGGACGAGTCTCGCGACCTGAACGGCCTCAAGAATGTCATCATCGGGGCCGTGGCCACCAGCATTGACGCTTTCACCGTCGGCATCAGCCTTTCCATGGGTTTAGTCCCTACCGGCAAGATGATGATGAACCTCGCCGCCGTCTTCATTGTGACCATGCTTTCCGTGATCGGAGGAATGTTCGGCGGTCAAAGAATAGGCTGCCGCTTCGGCCGTCCGGCGGAGCTGATCGGCGGCTCTGTCCTCATCCTCATCGGCCTGAACATCCTGCTGGGATTCATTTAGTTTTAGAGTCGTGGGACTAGGAGCGAAGCGACCGAAGGGGTTTCGGGGAAACCTTTCCCCGTGCCCCACCGGGGCTGTCGCGAAGCGACTGGGGGTTGGATGAAAAGTGCGCGAAGCGCGAAGCGACCGAAGGGGTTTCGGGGAAACCTTTCCCCGTGCCCCACCGGGGCTGTCGCGAAGCGACTGGGGGTTGGATGAAAAGTGCGCGAAGCGCGAAGCGACCGAAGGGGTTTCGGGGAAACCTTTCCCCGTGCCCCACCGGGGCTGTCGCAAAGCGACTGGGGGTGAATTAATATTTTACGGAATTATGCACTTTAGGCTTGTTCGTAGTAAAGGCATATTTACGTGGCATTGTTATGGATTGCAAGCCCAAAGTGGATTGTCGCGGACATCAATGAATACCATAGCCTCTCACTATCAAGCTTTTCAGAGACAAAAATGAGGGCAAACGTTACTCAACAGAGCCATCCGACACCCTCCGGGAACGAAAAGAGGCGTATATGCATCCCAAAAGTGCAGAAGAAGTCTTCGTGCGCGTGCCGGATCGCCTTTCTGAAGTGACAAAGGAAATAATGTCTCCAATGAATGCTCAGCAGCACCCTCGGGAGACGAAAAGTGGGGGAAACGTTTCCCAAGAGTGCAGGCTGCACTCTTGAGGAGCAAAAGAGGCCGAAAGTGTTACCGAAGGGATTCGGAGCAAGCCTAAAGTGCATAGTTCCGATATTTTATGGACTAAATTTTTTTTTAGTCCATAAAATATTCTTATTTTTGTGGACTGACTTCTCCGTAACGTCAGCGCATTGAAGTGGAACCTTTCCCACGCTCGGGCCGGGAATAATACAGGAAGAGTATGATTGCGATTTTCTACAGACTGAACGGCAAGCTGTTGGTTTCCCAGTCTGAAACGGAGCTTTCTAAAATCAGCAGGGACAATGTCCTTTGGATTGACATCCTTTCTCCGTCCGGAGAGGAGAAACACACTGTGGATGAGTTTCTTGGAGAGGAAATCCAGAGCCGCGCGCAGGCTGAGGAGATTGAGAGTTCGTCACGTTTCTCCGAGACGGAGAACGCGATTTTCGCGAACACCAACTTCCTGATGCCGGGACCGGAGGACTATTCGATGGAGGCCGTCTCGTTCACTTTCGTCGGGAATTGTCTGACGACCTTGAGGGATGTTCCGCTGCGAAGCTTCACCGAGCTCCAGCGCAGGATAGTCGCGATGCCTCAGTCATATCCGAACGGCTACACGGTCTTCGCCAGCATTATGGACCAGCGTGTCGATCTGGACGCGGATATGATCGAGCTTATGAGCAAGGAGATCTCCCAGTACAGCAAGCGAATCAACCAGCAGGAAGACATCGACGAGGACTTCCTCTTGGACATCAACCAGTTGCAGGAAAACACGATGCTCGTGCGCGAGAACATCGTCGATAAGCAGCGTCTGATCTCGAATATGCTCAGGAGCGACAAGTACCCGAAGGATCTGCACAGGCGTTTCTCGGTTCTGCTCCAGGACATCAATTCCCTGATCAACCACACGAATTTCGGTTTCGAGAGGCTTGAGTACCTTCAGGACACGGTTGTCGGTCTTATCAACCTGGACCAGAACAAGATTATGAAGATATTCACCCTTGTGTCCGTGCTCTTGATGCCTCCGACCCTTGTGGCGAGCTTCTACGGGATGAACGTCCCTATGCCGCTGATGGACAAGAGCTGGATGTGGGTGCTGCTGCTCGGCGTGATGCTGCTGACGGTCGCGCTGGTGCTGTTCCTCTTCAAAAGGAACAAGCTTCTGTAAAATAATCCGGTTTTCTTATTGTAAATCAGATGATTTTGCCTATCTTTGCACGCCTTTTGACCGGCCGTGCCGTGTTGGCGTGTCCGGTAGGGCGTAAAAATATTGTTAAACAACTAGTTATCTTTAATTACCATTATGGCAGAAGAAACACAGAAAGTAGCTGAGGAAGCTAAGGTAGAGGCTCCTGTACAGGAAGCGCCTAAGGCCGAGGCTCCGGCAAAGAAAACATCTCTCAACGCTTCAGTGGCGCCAGAGAACTTCGACTGGGACGCTTTTGAGGGCGGATCAGAGATTTACGGCGGCGAGGACAAGAAGTCCATCGAGGACGCTTATGACCAGACTCTCTCCAAGATCGTGGAGAACGAGGTCGTTGAAGGAACCGTTACCGCCATCTCCAAGAGAGAGGTTATCGTCAACATAGGTTACAAGAGCGAGGGTGTCATCCAGGCTCCTGAGTTCCGTTACAATCCAGACCTCAAGGTCGGTGACAAGGTTGAGGTTTACGTTGAGTCCGCAGAGGACAAGAAAGGCCAGCTCATCCTTTCCCACAAGAAGGCACGCGCCCTCAAGTCTTGGGACAGAGTGAACGAGGCGTTCAACAACGACGAGATTGTCAAGGGCTTCGTGAAGACCCGCACAAAGGGCGGTATGATCGTCGATGTGTTCGGAATCGAGGCTTTCCTCCCGGGCTCACAGATCGACATCAAGCCTATCCGCGACTACGACGCTTACGTCAACCAGACAATGGACTTCAAGATCGTCAAGATCAACCAGGAGTTCCGCAATGTTGTCGTTTCCCACAAGGCTCTTCTCGAAGCCGAGCAGGAGCAGCGTAGGGCCGAGCTCATCAGCAAGCTCGAGAAGGGACAGATCCTCGAGGGTACCGTCAAGAACATCACCAACTACGGAGTCTTCGTTGACCTCGGCGGTGTTGACGGTCTCATCCACATCACAGACCTGTCTTGGGGCAGGATCGACAACCCTGAGGAGGTCGTTTCCCTTGACCAGAAGATCAAGGTTGTCGTCAAGGAGTTCGATCCTCAGCAGAAGAGAATCGCCCTTGGCTACAAGCAGCTTACCCCTCATCCTTGGGACAACCTCGACGCCAACATCAAGGAAGGCGACGTTGTCAAGGGTAAGGTTGTCCTCATCGCCGACTACGGCGCTTTCGTAGAGATCGAGCCGGGTGTCGAGGGTCTCATCCATGTGTCTGAGATGTCTTGGTCTCCAAGACTCCACAGTGCTCAGGAGTTCCTCAATATAGGTGACGAGGTAGAGGCAAAGGTTCTCTCCATCGACCGTGAGAACAGGAAGATGTCCCTCGGTCTGAAGCAGCTCACCCCTAATCCTTGGGAGAGCATCCGTGACAAGTACCCTGTAGGTTCCGTTCACAAGGCTGTCGTACGCAACATCACCAACTTCGGTGTGTTCGCAGAGCCAGAGGACGGTGTTGAGGGACTCATCCACATCAGCGACCTCTCTTGGAACAAGATCAAGCATCCTTCAGAGCTCGTTTCTCCTGGTGATGTCATCGACGTTCAGATCCTTGACTTCGACGAGGCCAACCACAAGCTCAGCCTTGGCCACAAGCAGCTCACCCCTAATCCTTGGGACGCCATCGAGGAGAAATACCCTGTAGGCTCCGTTGTCGAGGGTACGGTTGCCTCCCTTACCGACAAGGGCGCCAACATCAAGCTTGAGGGTGACGACGAGGGCTTCGCGTTCAGCCGCGACCTCATCAAGGAGGACGGCAAGCAGGCCATCGTGGGCGAGACACTTCCGTTCAAGGTCATCGAGCTCAGGAGAAGCACCCGCAGGATCCTTCTCTCACACGTAAGGACATACGCTGAGGCCAAGGCCGAGAAGGTGGCCGTTGAGGCTGACAACACCAAGAAGGCGGTCAAGAAGATCAACTCCAACCTGGAGAAGACCACCCTCGGTGACATCAGCGAACTCGCTGCCCTCAAGGACAAGCTCGAGAAAGGTGAATAATCCATGGATTTTACTTTGACGGTGTTGGGTACGGCTTCGGCCAAGCCCGGCCCCGGAAGGAATCAGAGCGCTCAGGTACTTTCCGTACATGGGCGCTCATTTTTAATAGATTGCGGAGAAGGCGTGCAGACGCGCCTTCAGGAGTGCCGTATCTCTCCGATGAAGATAGACTCGATCTTCATCTCGCACATCCACGGCGACCACGTATTCGGACTTTTCGGCCTGCTTTCCACGATGGGAATGCTCAGCAGGATGTCGCCGCTGAACATCTACGCTCCAGTCAGCTTCGGCCCGATCCTGAAATTCTTCCTTTCCTACTACGGCGATGGCATCCCTTTCGAGATACGGCATATTCCTATGAATATGAAGGTTCCGGAGATGATTTACCACACCAAGTCTCTGGAAATCTACGCTTTCCCGCTGAACCACAAGATCGAAACCTTCGGCTGGCTGTTCCGCGAAAAGGAGCCTCAGATGAATGTCAAAAAATGGAAGATTGATGAATATGACCTCTCACTCACCGAGATCGGCGCGGTCAAGCGTGGCGAGGATGTGATCCGTGAATATCCTGACGGCACCACCGAGGTGCTGCCGTTCGAGGAACTGGGCTACAAACCGTATGTTCCTCGTTCCTTCGCCTATTGCAGCGACACGGCTCCGTTTCCGGAACTGTCTTCCTGGGTGAAAGGCGTGGACCTACTCTATCACGAGACGACATACACGGCTGTGTTGGCGGACCAGGCTGCCCAGCGTCATCATTCCACGACTCTTCAGGCCGCGCAATGCGCGTTGGACGCAGGCGTGAAGAAACTCGTCATCGGGCATTATTCCTCACGGTGCAAGAACGTTTCCCAATACGAGGCGGAATGCAGGAGCATATTTCCGGAGACGTATGCGGCCAATGACAGGGATGTCTTCGATGTCCCTTTGGTTAAATTGGACTGAGATGTTGTCAGATTGGGCTTATAGAGACCTTTCGTTGGCGAAAAATCATTATATTTACATTCTGTAGTCAGTAAGCGGCAAAACTTACACCGCCGCGTATTTGACAAGGATCCTTAAAGATTGTAAATATTCAGATGAGAAAGGTTATTATATTCATAAGTATTGTTCTGTGTCAGGTGGCCGCTTGGGCACAGGGCACGCCTCAGGAACGGTATATTCAGAAATGGGCTCCGACCGCTGTCAGGGAGATGTACCGCAGCGGTGTGCCGGCCAGCATCACATTGGCTCAGGGCATTCTGGAGTCCCGTTACGGGCTTTCGCCGCTGGCCTCCGAAGGCAACAACCATTTCGGAATCAAGTGCCACAAGGATTGGAAAGGTAAGTCGATGCGCTACGATGACGATGCGAAAGGGGAGTGTTTCCGGGTCTATGACTCCGCGGACGAGTCGTTTCAGGATCACTCGGACTTTCTTCGCTACCGGGATCGCTACAAGTTCCTTTTCGACTTGAAGACAACTGATTACAAGGGTTGGGCTTACGGCTTGAAGAAGGCCGGCTACGCCACAGATCCCAACTATCCGGCGAAGCTGATAAAGTACATAGAGGACTACAAGCTTTATGAATATGACACAATGACTTCCGAGGAGTCCGAACGTCTTGCGGAGGCCGTGGAGAAAAAAACTGAGGTGGCTTCAGGGGATTCCAAAGTGGATTCCGGCAAGAAACCGGCTGCGGTTAGGAAAGACAAGGCGAAGAAAGACAGGAAAGCTCGTAGGACCAGAAGGAAACGTTCCAAGGAAGTGTCTGAACCTGATGTGATTCCGGCCTCACCATTGTCTCTTGAGGAGCCGAAAAGAATTGACAAGAGCGGGTTGGAGGTGTTCTGTTTCTCGTTGACCCGGGAGGCATATTCCCGCAACGGGGTTCCGTTCATCACCTCGGTGGAAGGGGAGACATATTCAAGCATCGCCCAGTCGTACCATCTTTATCTGAATGAATTGTTGAGATTCAATGATTTGACTCATTCCGAGGAACTCCTACCGGGTACGGTGGTTTATCTGCAGACGAAGAAGAACCAGTCCGAGAAGGGCCTTGACAAGTACATTGTGGGTGAGGACGATGAGTCTCTGCGTGACATCTGCCAGCGGTTCGCCGTGAAGATGTCCAGTGTGATGAAGATGAATGGCTTTCCGGCCGGTTATGAACCTCGCGAGGGTGACACGATCATCCTTCGCGGTAAGAAGATGAAGAAGTGATGAAGACTTGGAAACTGATAGTTCTGGTCGCCGCGTTGTTGGTGATCGTGATCTTGGGTGCGGTCGGCGGCCGTTGGTACGCCGGCAATCGTAAACCGAACTTCACTGGCAAGGCTGATCTGTATGTCCGTCCGCAGATGACTGTGGATGATGTGCTTGCGCAGATTCCCGACAGCATAGTCGTCAACCGTCACAATCTGTCCCGGGTTGTTAGAAAAGAGCTGGCGGACAGCGACTTGAAACCGGGGCATTATGTCGTGGAGAAAAACAAGCCGAGCGTCTATGTGGTCCGGATGCTGAAGAACGGCTGGCAGTCGCCCGTGAATCTGGTCCTTTCCGGCACTATGAGACAGAAGGGCAGGATCGCCCGCAAAATCTCCAACCAGATGATGTTGGACTCCGCCGAGGTCGCCGATGCGCTGAACGATTCGTTGTTGCTTGCCGGTTACGGTTTCACACCGTCCGATGTGTTCTCCCTGATCATTCCGGACACCTATCAGGTCTATTGGACGGCATCTATGAAGGACATCCTGGACAAGCAGAAGGCCGCTTACGATGCCTTTTGGACCGATGAGAATCTCGCCAAGGCCGAGGCTCAGGGCTTGACCCCGAAGCAGGTCTCGATCGTGGCCTCCATAGTGAAGAGCGAGTCGAACTATGCTCCTGAATATTCCTCAATCGCCGGTGTGTATCTGAACCGTCTGCATCAAGGAATGAGGCTTCAGGCCGATCCGACGGTGGCCTTCTGCTATGGTTACACCCTCAACAGGATTCTGCTCAAGCATTTGGAGTACGATTCCCCGTACAACACCTATCTGTATGAAGGTCTCCCTCCAGGACCGATCTGTGTCCCCGACAAGCCGAGTCTTGAGGCCGTCCTGAATCCTGACCGCCACGGCTATCTCTATTTCTGCGCCAACGCCGCAATGGACGGCACCCACAAGTTCGCCGCCACCTATTCCGAGCACCTCCGCAACGCCCGCGAGTTCCAGCGCGCCCTCGACGCCCGCCGCGCCTCCGGCCGGTGAGATATCCTAAAGAATATGCTCGTTCTAATGTAATTGCTTTAATATTAGGAAGATAGGCGTGGAATTGGCCGACTCGTAGTTTTTTCTCTTCCTTACGGTGTAAAAAACTTTTCTAATCTCTAAGCAATCAGGTTTGTCCGGTGAAAGCCATCTTCCCCGGACAAACTGGTGATATCCCCCGTTTTCTCCGGCATAATGTCGTTTTGATGGGCATTTCTGATGTTTCGTCATCATTCAGAGCCAGATCTCTTAACCTTTAGTGGGACATTACTGTGTGCTGACATCGCTGCATCTTCAACTTGTCTTTTCGTCACAGGTGAACCTAACTTGCCAAGTACCGATTATCTTTATGAAAGATTAGTTATTGCATAATCATTATTTATTAGTAATTTTGCAATATGTTGGACTATTAAAAAGTCTGACATAATAACATATAGCGAAAGTGTTTTTCGCCACCTTCTGGAAATCTGGACAATTTCTAACTGCAAGGGTCGGCAACAAAGCACTCCGCCTGTTTTGTGATTATGTTGTAGGTGGGCTTCTGCTCATTTCGTACTTCATATCCGGCAGGTGTGGAGTACGGATTGTGTCTTTCTTGCAGCGTTTGTCCAGAACGTCCAGAAAAAGTTACGAAATCGACTCCACACTTTCTTATTTTAATTAACTAAAGACATCGTAAGGAGTCGCGGTCGTTTTTTTGTGAGACGATGATGATATCCGTGATTGTCCCTTGCTATAAAGGTGAACGATATATCGCATCCTGCCTTGAAAACCTATTGGGACAGAACTATCAGATGAAGCTCGAGATTATCGTTGTAATTGATGGAAACGTAGATGAGTCAGCGTCAATTGCGAATCGTTATCCCGTGAAAGTGATAGTCCTTGAAAAGAATCAAGGATTATCCGCGGCAAGAAACATTGGGCTTGAAGCTTCAACCGGAGATTATGTTCACTTTATGGATGTGGATGACAGAATCAACGGGGACTTTTATGCGAATATGTCCGTGGCCTTGTTTGACACTAACGCTGACATAGCGTGCTCTGGAATGTTTAATGACTCCAAGCCTTACAAGTGTCAGATATTCAGGAAAATGAAAGTGTACTCTCGAGAGAGGGACAAGATGTCTATTACTTGGGTGGTTAAATGGGGATATGTTTGGAGGTATATCTTTAAACGTCAGTTTCTGATTGACAATAACTTGAAATTTGAAGTTGGACGGTTGATCGAAGATAGATATTTTTCGTTTTCCGCTCTGTATTTAGCTCATACGGTAGTTACCGTTCCCGGCGCGATTTACACATACAGAAATACCGAAGGATCTATTATGAACATTAAAGGCAGAAAATGGAGACAGCGTATTCATACCGACAAAAAGCATTCTGATGCCTTGATCAAAGAATTTGCGAAACAGCATCATATTTCGGCTCCAGGATTAGGTTGGAATTTTGGATTGGTATGTTATATAGTCCGTAAGTACTATATAACAATTATGGCTTCAATATTCAAGAACTATTATCGTAACCCAAACAGTTCCAGATATATTAAATACTAATAATATCATAAAATGAAGACAAGTATCACATTTCTAACGGCTTTAGCCCTGTTCTGTCAATCGTTGTCGGTTTTTGCTCAAAATGTTGATTACTCGATGGTTTCTGTAGGAGAGGAAGCCGGGCTCGATTTCAAGAAAATCACATCAGACAATGATTATGTGGTAATGCCATCCGTAAAGAGATTTGGAGGTAAGGCCTCTTGGGATCCTCGAAAAATAATCTCAGTGTACGCCGGAGGAGGAAAATTAGCGTATCTCTCACAAAGAGACAATTCAACTAATATTTTCATAAAGAATCTGGATGGTTTAGGAAAAACAGTTCAACGCACCAAGCGATCAACTGTTATTGATTTTTCATTGTCTCCCAATGAAGAGAAAATTGTTTTTTCTGAACGAAATGGGAAAGTCACCAGACTCTTCATTACAGATTCGGAGAACGGCTACATTTGTCGCCAAGTGACAGATGGCGAATATGATTCATCGCCGATTTTTTCGAATGATATGCAACATATATTCTTTGGCCGTTTGGAAGGGAAGGGCAATTCTGGTATATGGTGTTATAGTCTAAGTGACAACTCGCTGTCAAATATTGTTGTCGGATTCAGTCCGTTACCTTTAAAAGGAACAGATGAACTTGTTTGTGTTCGTAAATCAAGAGATGGAAAATCCGAAATTTGGTTAATAAACTACTCAACAGGAGTGGAGGAATGTATAGTCTCCAGCACAGATCGCAGTTTTTCATCCCCATCCGTCTCGCCAGATGGAAAGTGGATTCTGATGGTCGGAGACAGTGCGCTTAATACAGGAAAGAATTTGTCCTACAAAAATACAGATCTCTTTGTGTGTCGGATTGACGGGACAGAATTGACACAGTTGACGTATCACGCTGCGGATGATCTCAGTCCAGTATGGAGTCCGGATGGCAGATTCATTTATTTCGTTTCAAAACGCGGAAGCAGTACAGGAACGGCAAACGTATGGAGAATTTCGTTTATTACAAATAACTAACTAAAAATTATCAACAACATTATGAAACTCAAATTATTGGTTTCGTGGACGCTTATGTTTATATGCGCCACTTCATTTGCTCAATTCACTTCGAGCGAAGGCGCTGCTATTGAAAATTCCAATAGCGGTAAGAATGGTTTTTATATTCAATACAACTCTATTGGCTCAATTTGTACCTTGGGAAATGAACATGAGTCAACCTTATATGGAAGGGAATGGGAATATCTTAAAGAAAGAATTAATGATAGAATGGAGGGCATTACATTTGGATATAATCGTAGGAGCAAGGTGTTTCGGTCTATCTTCGTTCAGTATGGTGTGGCTATGCAATATGGATGGTATTATAATTCGGAATATTATAACGAAATCGATTGGTCGATGAAAGTTAAAATGTCAACATTCGCATTAATCGCACCGATCAGTGCCATCTATCGTTTTGAGCTTCCAAATCCAGATTTTTGTTTGGAACCAATGATTGGCCTTGATCTTCGTTATAATTACTTAGTTGATTTAAGGGTTAAATCGAATATTGCTAAACCTAATTATTATGTGGAAGATGCTTATAGTTACATAGACATATTCAGTACGAAAAAATGTGAGTCTACGGCAAAACGATTTCAGATAGGATGGCATATAGGACTTAATCTGGCTTACAGAAAATATTATGTAGGGATATCGTATGGAAGTGACCTGTCAAAAATTTATGATGGATCTGTGGGGGTTAAACTTAATGCCGTCTCAATAACAACTGGAATAACGTATTAATTGTCATATAATAAACGGACTATGTCGTTGTTCAAATATTATTCTCCTAAGAAGTATAACTTTGCTGCAATCGCTCAGCACCAGTTGTTCTTCTGTAGGCCTTCTGGCCTAAATGATCCGTATGATACTACGGTCGCAAATATCAATGCGTTCCCTGGTTTCTGTGAGAAACTGAATATCAAAGACCCTATATTTAGGAAATCTCTTGATGAACATGTAATCTGCTGTTTTTCAAAAGATGATAAACCGGACAATCTCCATTTGTGGGCATTCTATGCTTTAAACTACGAGGGTTTTTCCGTTGAATATGATGAGAATGTATTAAGGAATCCTTTTCCATCTATGATAGCCCCACTTCCTCTGCTTGACGTCGATTACAGAGATCGACCTATTAACTTGGATGGTGATGACTCATTTATTATTTATGAGACCTCTAATGCTGGGCCTAGAGTTCCATTTCGGGAAGGCTTTGTAATGGATTGCATAAATGAATATATACTATATGGAGACAATCCAAAGACAGATGGTTTGTTTTTGGAGTTACATTTACAAAAACAAAGTGCCATTTGGAAAATTGAAAATGAATGTAGGTTGATCGTAGGTAATGTCATATTAAGCAATCTCAATAGCATATACAGAAAATACTTCAGGAAAGTATGTGGCCGTGGATTATTGCTCACGATACCAGAAAAGGCCATTAAGTCTATTACGGTTGGATATCGCACTTCTGATAAGAACAAACGGCGGCTGAAGAAAATTGCATCGAAATTGAATGTTAAGTTATTTCAAGCAACACCATACGTTGAGGATTGTAATTGGACCGTAAGGCTAGACGATATTTCTACGAAGACAAAAAAGCCGTAATCGCCTCATATGGCTAAATGGAAATTTGTTCTATTTGGTACGGGACGAGAACGTTGCCATTTTTGCAAAACGATGGCATTCTATCATACTTCTACGCCATTGTGAGGCTATGTCTTATGCCGCCTATGGATCCGGAAACCATAGGCGGCATAACCACAGGCTCCTGGTCGTACTCAAAGTGAGTTTGTATGCCGCCATATTCATAAAGTGCGAGTGTTCCCAAATCGTATATAAATTGTTCGGGGACTGCTTGCATATCAGGTTGGTCAACTGCTATTTGGTTTTTGCTGGCTCCTATGGAGCCTGGAATAGACTTAGAGCCCGCTTCCGGTGAACTGAACGATGAAGTAGATAGCGCCGGTGCTGGATTCGCTGATGATATACACGAACGGCTGTCGGCGTGGAAATCAACATCAGTCGTGAACTCCCGCGGCTTTCTTCAAGTCCTCTTTGTCCGGTGTGAATATATGGTTCAGCACACCGACAGAAACAACTTTGGTCTCGCCATCGTATGTGATGGTACCAACACTGCAAACAAAGTAGTTATCGACTTTCAGCATATTATCGATAACTAATCCGCCCAATCCGGTTCCGATCATTGAACCGAACATAACCAGATCAGCATCACTTTCATCGCTTGACAGTTCTTCGGTCAGCACAGTATTCAAGACATCTTTCAACGCCTTGCAATGCGCGGCTTTGTCAGGACACGTGACAACGCATACACCTGCGATGATCACCAACACTAAAATAAACAACAGAAATTTTTTCATACGACTACACGTTTAAAATCAGTATTCAAAAGATTAGACTTCAGTTAAAAGAAACTCTCTGCAGAAAATCCCAAAAGCATATATTTAACCGCGTTTTATGTTAAATTTTGACAAAAATACGACTTTTCTGTGTGGAATCAAGAAAGTTACAGTAAAAAGTTCATTCTCATTGTTTGTCTCGACTTTCAATATGACTGCATAGTCCTTCTTCATCTGTCAGCAAGCCAGACAAAAACTGATCCTCGAATTTTGGTAACGTGCAAAATTCGAGGATCAGTTTTTGCTGGCTCCTACAGAGCCTGGAATAGACTTAAATCTCGCTGCCGGTGAACTGCCCGATGAAGTAGATCGCGCCGGTGCTGGATTCGCTAATGATGTAAACGAACGGCCTGTCGGCGTGGAACTCTACCTGGCGAGGCTCCGGCTCGTAGGCGGACATCGTCATGATGGCGGCGGTCGCGGCGGCGGCCTTCGTGCCCTCTTCGCTCACCTCGATCTTCGCTTTCTGGAGCATCTTGGAAACGAACATATTCCCGTCAGCAAGTTTACTGAAGTCGGCGCCTGGCTTGAACATTGTCGGCGCGCCGAGGCCGGCGATCACCTCGTTCAGCGGCTGCTCGACCTCGGTGGTGAACTTCGGCAGTTTCAGATCCACCTTGCAGTTCTCCATCTTGCGGCCAAGGTTCGCGATCTCCTTGGCGTTGACAACCCTCATCATGTCGTCGATCGACTTGCCTTCGTTCGGAAGGAGGACGGTCATCGCGAAGGAGCCGTTGCCGTAGGGGAGTCTGACGGCGGAATAGGTGCCGTTGGCGGTGTAGGAATATTCATCGTTCCGGTGCATCATCTTGACTTTCTTGATGTCGCGGGTGTAGCCTCTGAACGCCTCCACCTTCGTGTCTTTCGTCTGGAACCTCTCGGCCCACGAGCCGTTGAAGTAGATGGCGTTCATCAGGTAGGCCACAGCGCCCGGATCCACGTTGTCGATGATCCTCGGGATCATCCCTCCTGTGTGCTTTGAGCACCAGCCGTTGATGGTGTTCACTGTCTTCGGTGAGGTGAAGTCCAGATTCCGCACCTCGGTGCCGAACAGGTCGCCCACCGTCTTCCCGAACTCATTGTTGATCCTGTTGTCCTTGTTGACCGCCACGTAGTCCGCCACGTTCACGGTGACGGAAGGGTCGATGACACCGGCCTGCTTGACCAGAAGGCCGTAAATCTCGTTGATCTCCTCCATCGACGCGCCTGTCCATCCGAGCGTGTTAAGGATTTCCTGTCTTGTGTCGCCGTCCGCCCCGTTCGCCAGAATTGTCATAAGTCCGGTCACGCTGAGCGGGGAGATCACCCGTGAGTCCATCCCGTTGGTCTTATTGAATAGATTGATGGCGAAGGTGTTGTTCTTCGCCAGAAGATCCCTTTGCGCGTCAGAAAGGATCAGATAGTCATTGTCAATCGCTTCCATATCACCTTTGCTTGCCACTCCCGTGTCGCTCTGTCCGCTCTTCTTCGCCGTGCCGCAAGACACCAGCATGGCCGCCGCCATCCCCGAAAGCACCACTCTTCTCGCTGTCTTATTCATTTCTCTCACTTTTTTCCGTCAGGCGGGCAATCACCTTCCGTGAATATATCCATTCAAGCGGCTATTGCCAGCCGCCCTAACTAACCAACTCCCTAAATCCAGCAAGAACCGTTCCTTGCATCACCTTCCCACAATATTCTTTATGAATATCCCACATTTGTTTGAGTTATGTAACCTTCAAAAAATAACCTGCATCATCTTAAGGAATCTTTT
>UMFK01042248.1_pt1 | contig 25980 bp, 21 predicted proteins | sample 1964981 | NCBI WGS metagenome assembly UMFK01 (sample SAMEA4836043, study PRJEB28245) | human gut metagenome | biome: gut microbiome; material: fecal sample | place: Denmark | collected 2008
AGGCTTTATCTTATTGAGATAATTTCTTAATGCACTCATTATTATAATAATTAATAGTACTAAAACTAAGCGTTCTCCTTGCGCAGGATGTTCAAGCCCTCACGTACAATCTTCTGCAATTCGAGCTTAGAGCTATCCACGAACTCAGCTACCGCAAAGTCCTCAGGACTAATCTCATAGATACCGAGCTGCTCCTGCTTGTCGATATCGCCTGCGATGATTGCCTTGATGAGATACTCACCGAAGATGTCCATAGGGAGAACCTGGTCGTACTCGCCGCTCATGATCATGTGGCGCTCGCCACCCTTGATGCGGGCATCGAGATTGTACTCCTTGTTCTTGCCGAAGAGCCATGAGAGATAGGAACGGGAGGTAGAGAACTGGTTGGTGCGTGGAAGAATCCAGCCCAGCATCTCGTCGCAGTCGTCACCCTCTGGAATGGCTGTGATTTCTGAGGTGTGTCCACCTACGTAATCTGCCAAGGTGGTCTTTACGCCTGTAAGCGGATTGCCATTGATGAGGCGAACGTGGGATGTGCTCTTGAGCTGAGCTTCAACGAAAGCTGCCAATGGAGTACCTACCAGCACGTTAGCATAACCTGCTTTCTTCATCTCGCTACCAGCAATAGCCACCTTCTTGTGGAGATCTACCTTACCTGTGAGGAAGAGGCGACCGAAGAAGATAACCGAAGCAGGGTCAACGGTCCAAACCACCTCACCCTTGTTCACTGGGTCGATGTGGTTCACCTGAACGCCTACGTTTCCGGCAGGACATGGTCCATCAAAGACATTGAGTTCTACGTTCTTAGCCTCGTCGAGAGCATTTGAGTGCTGATCTACGCCGACGCCAAGATAAGTTTTCGCAATTTTGCTCAAGGCTGTCAAACCTGTCTGGAAAGCCTGCTCATTGCCATCGAGCTCTACCTCGAAGTCAGCAGCAAGCGGCATGTCGCGGAGGGCAGAAACGAAGATAGCCTTAGGCGTGGTATCCGGAGTAGTGGATACAGCATAAGGCAGCTGGTTGATGTAACCGAACAAGCCTGCCTCGAGTAGGGCCTGCTTAACGGCTGCGCCATCCAATGACTCAACGTTTTTCTTACCAAAATCCGTAGAGGTCTGCTCAGCGTCTGCCTTCACCTTGACGCAGAGCACCTTGCGTCGCTCACCACGCTCAATGGCGGTAACCTGACCGCTCACTGGCGAAGCGAACTTCACCTCTGGGCAAGCCTTGTTGACAAACAAGGCATCTCCGGCGTTGACATGGTCGCCTTCGCGCACCACCACCTTAGGAGTAACCCCCTCGAAGGCTGCAGGCACGAGTGCGTACTCGGCTGCCTGTACCACAGGGATGGCTACATCCTTGGAAGCTTTACCCGTAAGGTTAATGTCCAAGCCTTTACGTAACTTAATTACATTTGCCATAACTACATTAAAAATATTATTTTTAAAAAACTGATTTCTTATTTATTCTGTTATTTATTCCGTTTCTCCGAAATTTCCGAAGTTATTTTTGCTATTCATACATTCTATGCTGCTGCAAAATTAACAAAAAAAAATAAAATAAAGAAGAAAACAAGAGATTTATTTGTTTTGGGAATCGAAAAATCGGGTATTTTGATCGTGTTGTAACATTTTATACTATCAAATTGACTACTGCACTTGACAATTCTATCATAAAAAAGATTAATTCATATTCGTCTCTCCTCATTTTTTCGTACCTTTGCATCTTATCAGGGCATAAGGCCCATCTGGTTTCAACAGAATAAACAATAATAAGATAATGGAAAATAAAAGCAAAAAGATTGAAGAGATTTTCAAGCAGGATCTTCACATGTATCTTGCAGGTAAGAACCGGGTAGATAATCAGTTGCCGGATGCTCCGGACATCGAGGAACAGTGGGCGAAGATTGGCGAGGCCTATCTGCCTGATGCCATGAGGGAATTCACCAAATACCCTACCGTGGCACTGGGCTGGATTATGTTCGTGGGCATGGCCGTGGCTAAGTATTGGGACGAGGACTGGGAGCTATATAGTAAGGTAGATAATCTCTACACCTATCTGCGCGACCGCATCGACTTCGACCACATGGACGACTACATCCTCGACAACGTTCTCCTGCTCGATGAGAATGAGCACAAGGCTACATCGGCACTGGTGGCAGAATGCGCGGCACGCACCTATACCCTGCTCATCCACCAGGGCTTCGAGCCTGGCACAGAGGCTGCCTTCCGCGGCTTCATCGCTGCCCTCCACCAGATGTACCTGATGGGTGCTGCCATCCAGTTGAAGGCACTGGGCTACCACATGACGCAGCTGCAATAAAAGCCCCCTCGAATCAAGTTATTAGGCACGGATTACATGGTAATCCGTGTAATCCGTGCCTAAAATACCATCCAAGATATTAAGAAAGTTTAAAAAATATTTTGTTATATGAAATAATAGTTGTACCTTTGCACTCGATTTTCGGATAACGAAGCAAAATCACATTAATTTATATAACAAAACTTTTTAAATGAAGGCAATAGCAATTAAGTCGAGTTTGTTTTCTTGCTTGAAGAACTACAACAAGAAGACATTCATGTCTGACCTCATGGCAGGTATCATCGTTGGTATCGTAGCCCTGCCTCTGGCCATCGCATTCGGTATCGCTTCTGGCGTGACACCCGAGAAGGGTATCATCACCGCCATCGTAGCAGGTCTCATCATCTCCATCTTCGGCGGAAGCAAGGTGCAGATCGGCGGACCTACAGGAGCATTCATCGTCATCATCTATGGCATCATCCAGAAATATGGATTCGAGGGATTGACCATCGCTACCCTGATGGCAGGTCTCTTCCTGGTGCTCTTCGGACTGCTCCGCTTAGGTACCATCATCAAGTACATCCCTTACCCTATCGTGGTGGGCTTTACCAGCGGTATCGCCGTAACCATCTTCACCACGCAGATTAAGGACCTCTTTGGTTTGACATTGGCTTCTAACCCTTCTGACTTCCTGGAGAAATGGGGTGTCTATTTCCAGAGTTTCGACACCATCGACCCTTGGTGCGCCCTCATCGGCGTGGTGAGCGTGGTGGTCATCGCCATCACTCCTAAGTTCAGCAAGAAGATTCCGGGTTCGCTCATCGCCATCATCCTGATGACCGTTGTGGCACTGCTGCTCAAGCAGTTTGCCGGAATTGAGAGCATCGAGACCATCGGCGACCGCTTCTCTATCAGCAACGAGTTGCCTGCGGCTCAGGTTCCAGAAATGAACTGGGAGACCATCAAGAGCCTCGTGTCTCCAGCCATTACCATCGCCATCCTCGGTGCCATCGAGAGCTTGCTCTCTGCTACCGTAGCCGACGGTGTAATCAGCGAACATCACGATTCCAACACCGAGCTGATAGCCCAGGGTCTGGCCAACATCGCCTCTCCTCTCTTTGGCGGTATCCCTGCCACTGGTGCCATCGCCCGTACCATGACCAATATCAACAATGGCGGTAAGACTCCTGTAGCGGGCATCATCCACGCTGTGGTATTGCTGCTCATCTTCCTCTTCCTCATGCCTCTTGCCAAGTACATCCCAATGGCTTGTCTGGCAGGTGTATTGGTAGTGGTTTCTTACGGCATGAGCGGCTGGAGAAGTTTCCTGGCACTGATGAAGAATCCTAAGAGCGACGTTACCGTGCTCCTGATTACCTTCTTCCTCACCATCATCTTCGACCTGACTGTTGCCATCGAGGTGGGCTTGATTATCGCCTGCCTGCTCTTCATGAAGCGAATGAGCGAAACCACTGATGTTACGGCAGTTACTGAGGATGAGATTGACTTGAACAAGGAGTATGATTTCCTTTCTACCAACCTGGAGCACTATACGATTCCTAAGGGTGTGGAGGTTTACGAAATCAACGGTCCGTTCTTCTTTGGAGCGGGTAATAAGTTTGAGGAGGTGATGGCTGCGTTCGGTGACCGTCCGCTGGTTCGAGTAATCCGCATGCGCAAGGTTCCGTTTGTTGATTCTACGGGTATTCACAACCTCACGAATCTTTGCGAGATGAGTCAGAAGGAGGACATCCAGGTGGTTCTCTCTGGTGTTTGCGAGAAGGTAAACGCGCAGTTGGAGAAGGCTGGTTTCTACAATATGCTTGGCAAGGAGAACATCACGGATCATATCAGCAAGGCACTGAAGCGTGCTGAGGAGATTATCGAGAATAAGAAGTAATTGATTACGATTACAATTACAGTTGAAAAATCCGATGGATATCTATCAAAAAGATATGCATCGGATTTTTATTTTATAGTCATAACATAAATAGCTATACTATAAATTGTTAACTATAAACTATTAACTCTACAAAACTTTCCCCAGGAATTCCCGGAGTCTAGGCGATTTCGGATGATTGAACACTTCGTCCGGGGTGCCATCTTCCGTGATATAGCCATCACTGAAGAAGAGAACGCGATTCGCCACTTCACGGGCGAAACCCATTTCGTGCGTCACCACCACCATCGTCATGCCTTCGGCAGCCACATCCTTCATCAGCTGCAACACCTCACCCACCATCTCAGGGTCGAGCGCAGACGTAGGCTCATCGAAGAGCAATACCTCGGGATTCATCGCCAGGGCACGGGCGATGGCTACACGCTGTTTCTGTCCGCCCGAAAGACTGTCGGGATAGCTATCTGCCTTATCCAGCAAGCCGATGCGGGTAAGGAGTTCTGTTGCCTTCTCATCGGCTTCTTCCCTTGTCATCTTGCCCAGTTCCACGGGTGCCAGCATGATGTTGCGGCGGATGGTCATGTTGGGGAAGAGGTTAAACTGCTGGAACACCATGCCTACGCGCTGGCGCATCTTGTTGATATCTACATCCCAGGAGGTGATATCCACGCCGTCGATGAAGATTTTGCCATGGGTAGGCTGCTCCAGCAGGTTGATGGAGCGCAGGAAGGTGCTCTTGCCACAACCCGAAGGGCCAATGATGGCAACCACCTCGCCTTGATGGAAGGAGGTGGTTATGCCCTTGAGAACCTCGTTGTCGCCGAAGCGCTTGCGAAGTCCTTCTATCTTGATTATCTCGTTTTTATCCATAATTATTTGATGCTTTTGCCCTTTCCTTATTTCCTTTCACTCTTTCTTAATCGCTTTTCCAGCTTCCTTACCCCGGCATTCAGACCCAAGACGAGGAAGAGATAGACCAGCGCTACTACGCCTAATGGCATCATGGCCTCGTAAGTGATGCTTCGGATGATGTCCGAGCCCTTGGTTAAATCCACCAGTCCGATATAGCCGCTGATAGACGTTTCCTTGAGCAGGGTGATAAGCTCGTTACCCATCGCCGGAAGCACATTCTTGAAGGCTTGCGGCAGGATGATGAGACGCATCGTCTTGCCATAAGAGAGACCGAGACTCCTGCCCGCCTCCATCTGTCCGTTATCCACCGACATGATGCCCGAACGGATTACCTCGGCAATATACGCCGCAGAGTTCAAGCCGAAGGCGATAACGGCAACGAATATCTTGTTGACATCTGCCGACGCAAACACCACGTAATAGATGATGAGCAACTGCACCATGGTTGGCGTGCCTCGCATGATGGTGAGGTACAACTGGCAGATGATGTTAGGAATCTTCCAGTCGCCCTTGCGCTCGTGGCGGGCACGGACGATGGCTATCAGCGTTCCGAGAATCACGGAAAGGATGATGGCGAAGAAGGTGATGATGAGGGTATTGCCCAAGCCCTGGAGCATATACTGATAGCGGTTATCATCGATAAAGCATGACTTGAACTTATCAACGAATCCATGCTGAGCATCAGCCACTTTCGCATCACCCGAGTTCACCATGATTACCTGACGCACATCGGCATAGGAATCCGTGAACCCGATATTCTTCTCTCGTTCCGGCGTAACCGTGATACCGGCGATTCCGGCATCAGCCTTACCCGCCTGTACCGAGGTGATGATGGCATCAAACTCCATATCGAGAATCTCCACATCCACACCCAGCACATCGCCGATGGCATTCGCCACATCCACATCGATGCCCACTATCTTACCATTCTGGTAATACTCGAAAGGTTCGAAGGTGGCATTGGTGGCGAAGCGAAGGCTCTTCTTCAAACCCAGCTTCTGCAAGGCTTCCGGTCCCATCTTCTTCGCATCAGAGGGGTGCGGGGCATCAGAAGATGAGTTCAGCTTATCAGCAGAAGTCTTCGATGTATATGCCACGGCAATGCCCCGTTCCAGATGTCGGTTTACGATGGAATCGATGACGCCATTCGCTTTCAGGATGCGGATGGCATGGTTGATAGACTGCTTCAACTCGCCATGATCCTTCGCCACGCAGATGGCGAAAGAGGAAGCATCGAAGGTTTCGGGCAGGATTTTGAGCGATGGGTTCACCCGCTGGAATGCCTTGGCAGGCGCTTCATCGGTCACCATGCAATCTATCTTACCCTGAAGGAGTGCCTGGATGGCATCGGCTCCCTTGTTGTAGCGTTCCACCTTGGTACCATCCCCCTTCTTTTCCAACTCGGTGGCAAGACCATCGCTGGTAGTGCCAAGCTGAACGCCGATTACGGCACCCTGCAAATCCGCCTTCGTCTTCATCTGCTTTCTGTTTTCGGAAGATGATTCCGAACCGCAGGAAGCCAGAAGAAGGCAGACTGCTATTACTAAAGTACTTAAACTAAATCGTTTTAATCTGTTATAAATCATCTAATTAATAAAAGCTTTTGCCCTTTCAGGGCGCATTGCTAACTGCTATTTTTACCCAGGGTGTTACCCTGGGCTAGGAGCTTCTGCCCTTTCAGGGCGTGCCGGGAAGTCCGAGTATTCTGCTTCTGGGCGATTATTCTCCTTTAAAGCCTTTTGCCAAGCCGCCCTCGCTGGTTTCCTTATAGAGCGATGGCAGGTCGTGACCGGTTTGTCTCATTACCTCTACCACTCTATCGAAGGATACGCTGTGGTGACCATCAGAGAAGGAGGCGTAGAGATCGGCATCCAGGGCACGGGCTGCAGCAAAGGCGTTGCGCTCGATGCACGGAATCTGAACCAGTCCGCAAACAGGATCGCAGGTCATACCCAGGTGATGCTCCAATCCCATCTCGGCAGCATACTCCACCTGTGCCGGACTTCCGCCAAAGAGCTGGCATGCCGCAGCCGAAGCCATCGCACAAGCCACACCTACCTCGCCCTGGCAACCCACATCGGCACCACTGATAGAGGCATTGTTCTTCACGATGTTACCCACCAGTCCGGCAGTTGCCAAGGCACGGAGGATGCGTTCTTCGCTCATGTCGTGTGCCGTATGCATGTGATAGAGCACGGCTGGGAGCACGCCGCAGGCACCACAGGTAGGTGCCGTAACGATGATGCCGCCCGAAGCATTCTCCTCGCTCACCGCCAGGGCATAGGAATAAACCAGGCCGCGGCTCTGCAGGGAAGCCCTATAGCCCTTTGCCTTGATATGATAGGTGGCAGCCTTGCGCTGCAGCTTCAACGGACCAGGCAGCACACCCTCGTGGTTGAGACCGTTGCGGATAGACTGCTTCATGGTTTCCCATATCTTACGGAGGAAGTCCCAGATGTCCTTATCCTCACATTTTTCTACATATTCCCAGAAGGCACGACCATTCTCGTAGCACCATTGCTGGATATCAGCCATGGTATGAAGGTCGTAAACATCGTCTGCGCCCAGTTCCTCGTGGCCCTGGATGCCATCAGAAAGGGCACCGCCGCCGATGCTATATACCGTCCACTCGTCGATGACGTCGCCATTCAGGTCCTTGCCTACAAACTTCATTCCGTTAGGATGAAAAGGCAGGAAGGTTTGAGGCTCCCAGTTGATGTGCACGATATGCTTCTTCAGTACCTCCTCGATGGCAATATCGGTCATGTGGCCCTTGCCGGTAGCGGCGAGGGAACCATAGAGTGTCACCTCGTAAGAGGAAGCATTGCCACATCGTTCCAAGAAAAGCTTGGCAGCACGCTGAGGGCCCATGGTATGACTGCTCGAAGGCCCCTTTCCAATTCTGTACAATTCCTTTAAAGATTTCATATCCGTCTCGTCTATAATGTTTTGGTTATTAAATTGTTAATCATTTATTTCACCTGTGTCGCCTTCTTGATGACGATATCATCCAGCGGACGGTCGTTATTCTCCTTGTTGGTGGCAACATTCTGGATTTTACCTACCACGTCAAGGCCTTCCAGCACTTCTCCGAACACGGTGTATCCATTGTCTAGATGCGGCACGCCACCATATTTAATATATCCCTGCTGCAGTTCCGGTGATGGGATAGCATACGATTTGCCCTCTCTCTTCTCCTTCTCCACATAGTATTCCATCTGTCGAGGCGAGAAGTTTCTGCCCCAGGTGATATAGAAATCGGTGGAAGCCGAAGCCTTGGTTGGGTTCTCATCGTCTCCCTCGCGAGCCGCACAGAGCTGTCCACGCTTGTGGTAGTACTTAGGATAGATGATTTCGGCAGGCACGGTATAGTTTACATCAAACTTCTCCACCTTTCCCGGAGTCACCTTTCGGCAGGAATAGTCACCACCCTGAATCATGAAGTTCTTGATGACACGCTGGAAGATGCAGCCGTTGTAATAGCCGCTGTTCACGAGCTTCAGGAAGTTGTCGCGATGGTGCGGCGTATCGTTATAGAGGGCCACACGGATATTACCCAATGTGGTTTCGAGCAGCACTTCGTGGCAGGTGGTGTCGCGAGGAGTCTCCCATGGGAGAAGCTGAGCCTGGCCTGCCTTTGCATCAGAAGCATTCTGCTGTGCATTCGTCTGAGCCTGCGCATTTACCGAGCAAGCCATCAGCAAGACTGCGCAGAAAGATAGTATTTTTTTCATTTTCTTATGAATTTTATCGAATCAATTGTTATCGATTGCAAAGATAATGATTTTATTCTAAAAAGTTATGCTTTTCTCGAACTTTCTTTATATCTTTGCGTTCAAAATAAGGAAAATTATAATATGATGATAAAAAAAAGATTATATCTTCTTCTCTTGGGCTTCACTCTACTGGGAATGAAAGCCCAAGCGCAACACGTGAGCTTCGGACCGCTGCATAGTCCCGACAGTCCGCGCGAGGATTGGCTGCTGCCTGGCGACACCGTTTACCACGACGGCAAGACGGTGGTTTATGGCGGCAAGCCGATGAAGCATACCTATACCCCACTCAGGCATATCGCTTCCGGTTCATTAAATGACGAGATTTATGGATTGAACAATGGGTTAAACAATGCCTTGAAGAATCCGAAGGATAGCGATTATTTTAATAATCCGATTTCCAACCTTGCCAATAGCGGGGCATTTGGGGATGGATATAACGGAAATGATGAATTTGGGGATGGATACGGAAACGGTTATGGCTGGAACCGATATGGCTACGGCTGGGGACTTCACAAGGGTTTGAATCTTTCGATAGATCTCTCGGTTTTCGCCACATTCGGCAAGAATGCTCCCCACTGGGGCGGCTTCACCCAGACCATCAACGCCACGTATCTCACGCCCCTTACCAAGGACAACAAGTTATGGATGGCGCTGGGTACCTACATCAACAACATCAATTACGGAAGCGACAACTTCCACGATGGTGGCGTGTATGGCATGCTGGGGTATAAATTCAACGAGCACTGGGAGGCTTTTGTTTATGGTCAGGTGAGCGTGGCTAATAATTATAACTCTATATATAATAGGTATGCCGGATATGGATATGGTCCCTATGGTTATAGAGGATATGGCTATGGTCCGTTTGGTTACGGCATGTATCCTGGAGCATGGGGCATGGGGGTGATGCCAGGCGGATACGGAATGGGTGCCGCCGGTGTCAACGTATTGGGAGCCGGAGTGAGATATACCAACAAGAATTTCTCCATCGGCGTGAGCGTTGAGGGGAATTGGTATAACACCCCAAAGACGCCTACCTATTATAAGCAATATGATTATCCAGTGAAATAAACGAAAAAAGAGGGTGTGTCTTGGACTTTTGACACACCCTCTTTTCTTATTTCACCACAGATAAACCCGTGTGGATTTTCTTATTTTCCAAGAACGCAAGTCCGCTAGGCGTTCCGCCGGATTTGAAATCCGGCGTCAAAAAATGTCCTAACCTATTTAGGCTCTGCGGATTTGGAATCCGCAGCAAAGGAGAATGCTTTTCTTATTCCCCACAAATAATCTGAACGATGCGCTCAGCCGATCTGCCATCCCATCTATCAGGAATGCCGGCCTTCTTCCATTCGCCTTTCACAATCTTCTCCATCGCCAGCTGCAGCTTCTCAGGGTCTTCAGCTACCAGCTCGTTGGTACCCACGGTCACCGTTTCCAGGTGCTCGGTGTAACTGTTCAGCGTGATGCAAGGCACACCATTGAAGGTAGCCTCCTCAGCCACATTACCCGAATCGGTAATCACACCCATGGCATGGGCAGCAAGATAAGAGAAGTCGAGATAGCCCTGAGGATGCACCACCATGATGCCCGACTGATGATCAGCCACATCCTGATAAGCCTTGAAAGCCAGCACGAATCCCAAAGCCTTGCCACGCAGAGGTGCCAGCACCTTGATGCCCGCCTTTCTTGCTACCCCATCGATGGTGGAAATCAGCTTCTTCATCTCCTCGATGTTGTTCACTATCGCCTTGCGGTTCAAGGTAAGCAGCATATACTTGCCGTCTTCCAGATGCTCCTCGTCCATCACGGCAGGGCGCTGCATGCGCTGCTGCAGGAATCGGATGTTGTCGATGAGCACATTGCCCACCATATATACCTTAGAGAGTTCGGCTCCCTCCTTGTTGGCGATGCTGTTGTTCGAGATGCCCGCCGTGAAGAGGATATCCGACAGGCCATCAATCACCAGTCGGTTGATTTCCTTAGGCATGGTGATATCGAAACTGCGGGTACCTGCTGCGATATGCGCCAGCTTCACGCCCTGCTTCTTGGTAACGATAGCCACGGCCATCGTAGAAGCCAGGTCATCTACCACGATGACCACATCCGTAGGATGCTGCTGCAGATAGCGCTCAAACTGAGCCATCACCTGTCCGGTAAGCTCGTTCATGTTCTCGCAGTCCACGCCCAGATATACATCCGGCTTTCTGATATCCAAATCAGAGAACAGGGAATCCTCCAGCGTCTCATCGTTCTCACGACCCGTGAACACCAGTTCGTATTCCACATCTTCGCCCTGCTTACGGGCATTCTCTATCGCTCTAATCACCGGAGCCACCTTAATAAAGTTAGGTCTCGCTCCGGCCACAATACAAATTTTCTTACTCATACTTTTAAGTTTACTTACTGTTAAACAACGTTTACTTACTGTTAAACAAATCCTTGATGCCACCGATGGAACCCATCAGATTAGTAGCCTCGTATGGCAGATAAACCACCTTGTTGTCCTTGCCCTGAGCCACCTCCTGCATCATGGTGATATACTTCTGTGCAAGCAGATAGTTGGCAGGGTTGGTGCTCTGTCCCACCGCCTCGGTAATCTTCTGGATGGCTATCGCCTCAGCCTCAGCCTTGCGGATGCGCGCCGTAGCCTCACCCTCAGCTCTGAGGATAGCCTGCTGCTTGGCAGCCTCAGCCTTGTTGACGATGGCAGCCTTCTCACCCTCAGAGAGCAGACGCTGTTTCTCCTTCTCACCCTCACTGGTCAGGATGGTGGCACGCTTGTTACGCTCAGCCTGCATCTGCTTCTCCATCGCCATGAGCACGCTCTCGGGAGGCGTGATGTCCTGCAACTCCACACGATTTACCTTGATACCCCACTTGTTGGTGGCATCATCGAGCACGGCACGGAGCTTGGTGTTGATGGTATCGCGCGAGGTAAGGGTCTGATCCAGCTCCATCTCACCGATGATGTTACGCAGGGTGGTCTGGGTCAGCTTCTCAATGGCGTTAGGCAGATTGTTGATTTCATACACGCTCTTGAAAGGATCTACAATCTGGAAATAAAGCAGTGCATTGATCTGCATCTGGATATTATCCTTGGTAATCACATTCTGGCGGTCGAAGTCATACACCTGTTCACGAAGATCGATGTTGTTGGTATAGGTATATCTACCTCCACGCATCGCCACGATGGTCTTCGCCTGGTCAATGAACGGGATGATGATGTTGATACCCGGCTTCAGGGTGGCATAGTAGCGACCCAATCGCTCGATAATCTTGGTCTCACTCTGGGGAATGATTACGATGGTTTTCTTCACTACAACCAGTGCAAGTAACACTAGAGCGATTAATACATAAAGTCCTATTTCCATGATGTTTATAATTTAAAGTTAGTACTCTTCTACCTGTAGGATGATAGACTGATGTCCCTTCACCCTTACGCGTGCGCCCTCGGCGATATCCTCCCTGCATCCGGGAGCCTCAGCCTTCCAGTCGTCGCCATCGAGCTTCACTCTTCCGTATCCGCCCGCCACGATGGTCTGGGTCACTTCACCTATCTGTCCCATCAGGGCATCCGAATTGCTCTTGCGTTCATCAGCACCCTTTCGGATAGCCTTCACCAGATGCGGACGGATCAGCAGGATACTCATCACGGAGCATACCGCCCATACCACCACCTGCACCCAGAAGGGAGCATCCATCACCGCCACCGGTATGCAGATAAGCGCACCGATGGCAAAACAAGTCACGTAGAAGTCGCCCGAAGACAACTCCAGAATCAGGCAAATGAACATGATGACTGTCCAGAATAGCCATAGATTTTGAGAGATGTAGTCCATCATAATATGAATTCTATTATTGAAATTTTACAAATAGCATCCAACACTCCTTTTTGGGGGATATCTTAAGTGTTAACCCCCTATTCTCTTCTTTGTGGAAGGAAACCCGCTCTTTCTACTTCTTTGTAGAAGAGAAACCGCTCAGAGAACTGGCCTTGATGGTTCTTACCGGAGTCTTTGAAGTCTTGGAAGATTTTGATGACATCGAAGACTTCGATGACTTTGAAGATACACCAGAAGTAGAATATGCCCCATTCTGCGGCTTGTAATACTTCAAGGCAGTAGGCATAGCCGCTTTGAGGGCAGCGATTCGCTTGGCATCCGAAGGGTGGTCGCTGAAGAGATCACTCTTATTGCTGTTGCCCGAAGCCGCAGCCATGCGCTCCCAGAAAGGAATCGCCTGCTGAGGGTCGTATCCTGCCATGGCGGCGAAGATGAGACCCATATAGTCAGCCTCAGTCTCGTTTTCACGCGAATACTTCAGGTTGCGGAAGGAGAAATACTGTCCTGCCACGGCACTCGCCATGTCGCCCACTCCGCTACCCACAGTCTGGTTGAGCACACTGCCCAGAATGCTGGTACCCACCTGCTGGTTCTGCGCCTTCGACATCTGCTCAGCGCTATGCTTAGCCACGGCATGCGCTATCTCGTGTCCCAGCACGATGGCGAGCGAGTTGTCACTCGATGCCACTGGGAGCAGTCCTTCGTAAACCACAATCTTTCCACCCGGCATGCAGAAGGCGTTTACGCTATTATCCTGCACCAGGTTGAATTCCCAGGAGTAGTTCTGCAAGTCGTTGGCATATCCATTTTCCTTGAGATAGGTTTCCACAGCAGCCGCCAGTCTCTTGCCCACTCTCACCACCTGCGCCGTCTTCGTGGCATTGGTAGATTTCTTGGCAGAAGCCATATACTTGGTATATTCCTGGTTCGACAAACTCAACACCTGCGCATCCGAAACCGAGATGCGGTGTGTTCTACCGGTCAGAGGCACGGTCTGTGTGGTGCCACAGGAAGCCAACATCAAAGTTGTCATCGCTCCCAGCGCCCAAACTCTCACTCTCTTCTTTTTCATCATAATATGTTGTTTACGTTATACAATTCAATCTATCTTCCATTCCAGGCAGTTCACCTCGTCCTTCACTGAGAAGTTCAAGCCTATCTTCACCACCTTCTTGCCGCTCATCTTGAAGGCGTCGGCATAGTGTTTTGCCTCTATCTGGGCGAGAGCCTCCTCGGCACTCTTGTTGAACTTCAGCTCCATCACGTAGATGGTATCAGCAGTCTCCATCGTGCTATCGATTCTGCCCTTCGCCGTATGCTGTTCCACGAGGATATCATAATTGGTGAGCAGGGCAAACATGATGTAGAGCGTCTGCTGCCAATGACCCTCGTAGTGTGTGTTGTCGCAGTAAGGCACCGTCTCCAGGAAGTTGTTCAGCAGGCAGAAAGCTGCATCCATATCCCCCTTCTTCACCAATACCGACATCTTGGCGATGGTCGTGTTAGCCTTCGCCGACTTATCCGTCAGATAATGAGGCAAGAGGCTACCATACAGCCCCACCCTTATCTCCTGATTAGGCAATGCCAACAGGTACAATTTTGTAGGCTTGTCATATCCCTTGATGGTGACATACCCGCTCTGATAAAGCAAAGGTACGATGGTGGTCATCGTTTCGGTGGGGGCATCAAAGTCCTTCTTGCCCACCTCTATGGCCTCGCCAAGGTCTGCAGGCAGGAATTCATACTTTCTCATCATATTGATGAGATAGGTAGGCGTGCCCGATCCGAACCAGTAATCATCCATTTCCTGCTTGGCAAAGCAATTCAGCAAACTATAAGGATTGAAGACATCAGGCGATGGCCAAGTGAAGTGATAGCCATCATAATGGTCTTTCAGCTCCTGGATGGTCTCCTCCCTGCTCAGTTCCAAATGCTCGGCAAGTGCGTCGATATCATCGCTCATCTGAGTCAACAGTTCCTCTTTGGTGATACCGCAGATACCGGCATAAGGCTCATCCATGCTCACGTTGGTGATATTGTTCAGCTCGCTGAAGATGCTGAGCTGCGAGAACTTCGTGATGCCCGTCAGGAACACAAATCGGAGCAATGGCTCGCAATCTTTCAAGGGACTGTAGAAATTGCGCATCGTATTGCGCAAAACATCGAGTTTTTCCTTCTCATGAGCCACATCCAGAAGCGGTGCATCATATTCATCGATGAGCACCACAGCCTGCTTGCCAGTCTCTGCTGTGACTGTTTTTATCAGGTTGAGCAAACGGACGTTCGGGTCTGGAGAATCACAATCCACTCCAAACCTATCCTCATTTTCCTTCAATATATATAAGAGGTATCGATCCAGCTGTTCCTTCTCCATATGTTTGCCTCCAGCCAGGCTGAAGTGCAGCACAGGATACTCGTTCCACTCCTTCTCCAGCTTCTCGATGGCAAGCCCCTCGAAGAGTTCCTTCTTGCCCTCGAAATAACTCTGAAAAGTGGAAACAAGCAGCGACTTGCCGAAACGGCGTGGTCGGCTCAGGAAGAAATACGTTCCATCGGTATGTGTCATACGATAGATGTATTCCGTCTTGTCAACATAGAACTTATCCTCCTTGCGGATACGTTCAAATGTCTGAATTCCTATAGGATATAATTTTCTTGCCATAATCAAACGCTATCTAATGAAATCTATTTCAGTTTTTCTTGCTTTTAAATACTATCTTATCTCAAGATACTATCCTGTCTTAAGATTCTATCTTCCATTCCAGGCAGTTCACCTCGTCCTTCACCGAGAAGTTCAAGCCTATCTTCACCACCTTCTTGCCACTCATCTTGAAGGCGTCGGCATAGTGCTTTGCCTCTATCTGGGCTAGGGCATCTTCAGCACTCTTGTTGAACTTCAGCTCCATCACATAGATGCTATCAGCAGTCTCCATCGTGATATCGATTCTGCCCTTCGCCGTATGCTGCTCCACGAGGATATCATAGTCAGTGAGCAGGGCAAACATGATGTAGAGCGTCTGCTGCCAATGCCCCTCGTAGTGGGTGTTGTCGCAATACGGAATGGTTTCCAGGAAATCTGCCAGCAATTGCAGGGCTTCATCCATTTCACCACTATTAATATAGGTAGAAATATCTGCTACCACAACCCTTCCCGCATCAATTCCCGATCCAAGGTAGCCCGGCAACAAACTGTCAAACAGTCCCACCTCAATCTCCTTGTTAGGAAAGTCGAGCGTATAAACATCTATTTTCTCTTCGTAATCCTTGATGGTAAGATAGCCACTCTGATACAGCAGCGGAGTGAGCGATGTCATTCTTTCCGTTGCAGCATCAAAGGAGGCAGCCTTAGCCCTCACCCGCCCCAACTGCGATGGCAACACATGAAACTCCCTCATTTTTTCAATTAGGTAAGTAGGTGTGCCCGATCCAAACCAATAAGCCCTCAGCTTGCCATCAGCAAAGCAATTGAGCAGACTGTAAGGATTGAAGACATCAGGCGATGGCCAGCAGAAGTGATAGCCATCATAATGGTTTTTCAGCTCCTGGATGGTCTCCTCCCTGCTCAGTTCCAGATGCCCGGCAAGAGCGTCGATGTCATCACTCATCTGGGTCAACAGTTCCTCTTTGGTGATGCCGCAGATACCGGCATAAGGCTCGTCCATGCTCACGTTGGTGATGTTGTTCAGCTCACTGAAGATGCTGAGCTGCGAGAACTTCGTGATACCCGTCATGAAGACGAAACGGAGCATAGACTCATTTCCCTTCAGAGGACTATAGAAATTGCGCATCGAGTTACGAAGCACATCGAGTTTTTCTTTTTCATGCGCCACATCCAGTAAAGGTGCGTCATATTCATCAATGAGCACCACCACCTGCTTGCCCGTCTTCCGGCAAACGGCATTTATCAAATCGTCAAGTCGAATATTAACATCTATTTTATTGCTCTTGCAGTCGAACCTAGCCTCTTGCTTCTCAATAATATCCAACAAATAACGATTCAGCTGCTCCTTCTCCATGTGCTTGCCCTTGCTCAGGTCGAAGTGCAGCACGGGATAAGTATTCCACTCCTTCTCCAGCTTCTCGATGGCAAGACCCTCGAAGAGTTCCTTCTTGCCCTCGAAATAACTCTGAAAAGTGGAAACCAGCAGCGACTTGCCGAAACGGCGTGGTCGGCTCAGGAAGAAATACTTTCCACTCGTATGCGTCATACGATAGATGTATTCCGTCTTGTCGATATAGAGGTTATCCAACTTGCGGATTTCCTCAAATGTCTGAATTCCTATAGGATATAATTTTCTTGCCATAATCAAACGCTATCTAATGAATTGCAAATATACATCAATTCCCCGAAACAGCCAAGTATTTCTACGATTTTAACAAAAAATTAATCCCGACCCAGAGATTCCACTGAATCTCCGAGCCGGGAACATCAATATTCCGAAAGCTTCGCTTAAAGCGAAACGGTTTTCTTCTTACCTTTACTCTCGTTGCCTACACGGTCGAGAGCGGTGACTACATAAGTATATTTCCTGTTCTTTACGTATGGAAGCTTATAGCTGGTGCCATAAACCACCGCCTGAAGGGCTGACACATCACGGAGATCAACCTTGGCACCCTTGGCAAAACGGTAAATGGCAAAGCGGTTGGCTACATCGCCCCACTTTCTGCTGCTCGCCTTAGGAGCCTTCCAGATGAGCATCGGACCCTGGGCTGTCCATACCATCTTCAAACCCTTCACCTTCTTTGGCGCCTTGTCGTCGAGGAAAGGCATCAGAGGAGGAAGGGCTGGGTACTTCCAATAGTAGTTGCGGAGGGTGTGTCCGATGTTGCCCACATTATCTACTGCGGTTTTGGCATACCAAAGCACGGTGCCCTGCACATTGTTCATCTGCTGGTGCAGACGGTGCTTGGCCGGCAACTGATGACTGCGTGGATTCACCGGGTCTGGATACTTGGCTGTGCGCTCGATGTCCTCGCCGATATAGAGCGGACGGTTGCCAGCATACTTGTTCCACCACTGGATAAGGGTCTTGTAATCGGCTGCCCTGTTGCCAATCTCCCAATAAATCTGAGGCACGCAGTAGTCGATGAAGCCATTGTTCACCCAGAGGAGTACATCGGCATAAAGGTCGTCGTAGTTCTGCAGACCGAAGGTGTTGGAACCGATTGGCGAATTGCGCTTGTTGCGATAGATGCCGAATGGTGATACTCCAAACTTGACCCAAGGCTTCACGGCATGGATGGTTTCGCCCAACTGCTTGACGAATCGGCTCACGTTGTCGCGGCGCCAGTCGCCGATGTTGCTGAATCCCCTGCCTCGCGACCGGAAGAGCTGCTGGTCGGGAATCTGCTTACCAGCCACTGGATATGGGTAGAAATAATCATCTATATGAAAACCGTCGATGTCGTAGCGACTCACGATATCGGCTGCCACACGGCAGGTATAGTCGGCTGCCTCCTGGAGACCTGGATTCAGGAGCACCAGGTTGTCATAGCTGAAGCAGAGATCAGGATGCTTCTTCACCACGCTCATAGGCGATACCTGACTCATCGAGGTGGAGCCATGCTTGGCACGGTAAGGATTAATCCAGGCGTGAATCTCCATGCCACGGCGGTGACACTGCTCTACCATCCACTGCAAGGGGTCCCAGTAAGGCGAAGGTGCCTTGCCCTGCACACCCGTAAGATACTTACTCCAAGGTTCGAGGTCGCTCTTGTAGAGGGCATCACACTCGGCTCTCACCTGAAAGATGATGGCATTCACGCCATCCTTCTGCAGTTCGTCGAGCTGGTGTGAAAGCATCGTCTGAATCTGGCGTGTACTCTTTCCCATAAACTGTCCGTTGACACACTGAATCCATGCGCCTCGGAACTCTCGCTTGTTCTGTGCCATCAGCGGTGAAGACTGGAACATCAGTATCATCGCCAACAGAAGCATCCAAATTGTTTTCTCTCTTCTCACTGTTTTTAATGTTTATATTTAATTGTTATTGCTTAATTATTATTGTTTAATGTTTAATGTTTTAATTTAACTATTAGCTACAAACTATTATCTATCAACTATTTCTCCTCATCCTCATCGTGCAGCGTAGGCAACGAGATGTGATATCTCACGGCTAGCAGGCGGATGATGCAGACGGTGAGGAAGGAAGCGGTGGATGTGATATAGACGCTCATGTCCAGATAGGTCAATCCCCAGTAGCAGAGGCCGCCCAGCACGCATGCCATCGCATAAATCTCCTTACGGAAGATGACCGGCTCCTCGTTGAGAAGCACATCGCGGATTACGCCACCGAAGGAGCCCGTGATGCAGCCCATGATGATGGCTACCCAAAACGGGAAACCGCAATCAAGGGTTTTCTGGATTCCGGCGATGTTGAACAGCGCCAAACCGAGGGTATCGAAAAGAAACCACGTGTTGTCGAGACGCTTGAGATAATGGTGGCACACGATGACTACCAGTTGCGCAAATAGCGTACACAAAAGGTAGATGGGGCTTATCATCCAGAAAGGATGCTGACCGAGCATCACATCGCGGATGGTTCCGCCACCGATGGCTACAGCCACGCCACACACAAAGCCACCCAGCCAATCGTAATGCTTGCTGGCGGCAAGTCGGATGCCCGAAAGGGCAAATGCAAAGGTTCCTATGAACTCGATGACACGCTGCAGCGTCATGACGAATTCCGGGTCTTGATGTATAGTCATTGTTTCTCGTAATAATATTTTTTAGTTTTTGAATCTTTCTCCCCAGCATGTTACCATCCAGTTATACAGGCGCTCCTCTGAAGGAGAATGCTGCGGATGCCAGAAGCGGGCGTCTTTCAGTTCATCGGGTAGATATTGCTGCTCGGTGAAATGACCGGGATAATCGTGCGGATATTTATAGCCGTCGTGATAGCCCAGGTCCTTCATCAGGCGGGTAGGCGCATTGCGGATATGCAGCGGCACAGGCAGATTGCCCGTCTGCTTCACGGTGGCAATAGCATCGTTGATGCCCAGGTAGGCACTGTTGCTCTTAGGACTGGTGGCGAGATATACCACTGCCTCGGCAAGGGCGATTCTCGCTTCGGGCCATCCTATCTTCATCACCGTATCAAAGGCGGCATTCGCCAGCAGCAGGGCATTGGGATTCGCCAGTCCCACATCCTCGCTCGCACTGATTACCACTCTGCGGGCTATGAACTGCGGATCTTCACCTCCCTCTATCATGCGCGCCATCCAATAGAGCGCCGCATCGGGGTCGCTGCCTCGGATGCTCTTGATGAAGGCTGAGATGATATCATAGTGCATATCGCCCTGCTTGTCGTAAGCCAGCGGATTCTGCTGCAACTGTTCTTCCACCATCTTATCGGTGATGACCACCTGGTCGGTGCCAGCCGATTCCACCACCAGTTCCAGGATATTGAGCAGTTTTCGGGCATCGCCACCGCTGAAGCGGAGCATCGCCCCAGTTTCCTTCAACTGTATCTTCTTCTGACTGAGTTCCACATCCTGGGTGATGGCACGCTGCAGGAGTCCCTCCAGGTCGTCTTTTTCGAGCGGCTTGAGCACATAAAGCTGGCAGCGGGAGAGCAGCGGGCGGATTACCTCGAACGATGGGTTCTCGGTGGTGGCACCAATCAGGGTGACGACGCCTTTCTCCACAGCACCGAGCAGGGAGTCCTGCTGACTCTTGGAGAAGCGGTGAATCTCGTCTATAAATAAGATAGGTGAAGCAGCATTGAAGAATCTGCCACTTTTGGCACGCTCTATCACTTCGCGCACATCCTTCACGCCGCTGGTCACGGCAGAGAGGGTATAGAACGGCACCTTCAAGGTTTGCGCCACGATTTGCGCCAGGGTAGTCTTACCCACACCTGGAGGTCCCCAAAGGATAAAAGAGGAGATGCGCCCTGCATCAATCATCTTGCGCAGCACGGCCCCCTCACCCACCAGATGCTTCTGACCCACGTAGTCGGCCAGAAAGCGAGGTCTCATTCTTTCAGCTAACGGTTCACTCATTCTTTTATTCTTTTATTTATTCTCTTATTCTTTTATTCTTTTTACTTCGGTATTTTTAGCTGCAAAGATAATGAAAAAAAATGAAACCTGTATCAGTTTTCGGGATAAAAGAAAAAAAATCATGGAAATGCGAAAAAAACGGGCTGAAAATTTGGATATATAAAAAGAAGTATTTAATTTTGCATTCAAAACATTTATAAAGATGAAACAAGAAAAGAATATCACCCTCAAAACATTGTCAAAGAGCAGTGTTTGGGATATCCAGGAAAATGATGTTTTCCGCCTTTGGGAAGCTGCAGAGAAAGACAACGACCTGAAGGACAACCAGCGCAGATACCTCGATATCATTCGCAGTGCATTCGAGGTTGAGCAGGTAAAGGTGGATCGCTCGGAAGTGATCGACAAGTTGACTGACCGCGGTTTCAAGATCGGCACCCTCCGCATCGACGACAAGAACGAGAAGTTTGCCATCAAGAAGCGCCCTATCATGCGCGTTACCGACCTCACCTACGAGAACATCGGTCACGTTACCGCTACTAAGCTCATCGAAGTGCTGGAGCGCAACTTCGGTGGTGGTTGGGACAGTCTTTCTCAGAGTATCAAGGATATCATTGAAAGCGGTTTCGACATCAGCACCACTACCCTTCCAAAGGACCGCTTGAAGAAACCAGGTGGTCTCTACGAGAAGAAGCTCGCTGACGACTACGAGGTGCTCATCGTGCCAAAGGGTACATGGGTAGAGGCTATCTTCGCCAAGGAGAAGCCAAAGCAGGAGAAGATTCGCATGAGATTCCTGGATGAGGACGAGATGGACCGCAAGGATCTGCTCGACCCAGATGAGGAGGACGACGACGATGCACCAGAGATTGAGGACCACTACAATGATCCTGATGAGGACGATGATGCATTTGATGACGACAAGCTCACAGAGGAAAGCTACCGCACAACCTTCGAAGATCCAGAAAACCTGGGACTCGACGATGCAGAAGACGTGGCAGACGATGACTATTAGAGAGAAGTTACACATTATTATATAATAGATAAGAAATGGAAGCATTATTAGGACTGATCGCATTGATCGTGGTAGCACTGGTAGGCTGGGCTATCGCAGAATTTAAGTACAAGGCTTTCACCTTCACCCGCTCTGCAAAGGACATTGAAGAGGAGGAGGAGTTGGAAGAGCAGCGCCGTGCCGACGGATTCAAGGAGATGAACATCCGTGACATCATGCGCAAGAACTCTACAAATGGCTACAACGCTGTAGGCTAATTACAGTTTTCATCTAGCTATAGGAGAAAATCTATATGATGACACAGTATATCATCATTGCAACGATATTGGCGGCATGCATCGTGTATGCCGCCATTCGTATTTATCGGGCTTGGCGTAAGGTGGAGCAATGCCACGACAGGAACTACCAATGCTCGGGCTGTGCTTTTTATGAGCAGTGCAAAAAGAAGAAAACCCAGAGGAAATGATGTTTTTACGGAAATTTTCTGTTATTTTCGAAAAAAGATGATGAAAAATTTGGTGGTTTCAAAAAAATGTTGTACCTTTGCACTCGCTTATCAGAAATGACAGCAAAGTGAATTCTACAAGGTGTCTTAACCGAGCGGTTAGGTAACGGTCTGCAAAACCGTATAGAGCGGTTCGACTCCGCTAGACACCTCGAATTTTACAAACTTTTACAGATTGCTATGGTGTCTTAACCGAGCGGTTAGGTAACGGTCTGCAAAACCGTGTAGAGCGGTTCGACTCCGCTAGACACCTCAAAAAAGGAAATCCTTGTGATTAGGGTTTCCTTTTTTGTTTTTATATACTTTTCATTTATCCTTACACTTTTCCATCCCTTTATTTTTCCTATCCTGAACACAGAGGCTGCTTCAGGAGAAAAATATTTTTTCCTCCCGAGGAAATTCTTTTTTCCTCGCCACATAGTTCTCAAAGTGGGTAAAGTCACTTAAAAGGGGATTTGTTGCATTTTTTTATAAAAAGTAAATAGATATTACAATATTAATAAAAATTTTAAGTTTTCCATTAAAAAGTTACTAAATTATTTTTTTATTCCAATAAAAATTAGTACCTTTGCAACCGTTATCCTGAATACAATCTTTTTACCTTAAAGAAAACTAATACCTATTGAATGTAGAGCAGTTGTCTGAGAAGATAGCTGCTCTAATTTTTTATCCTCTCTCCCGTTTAAACTTAGGCATCAGATACAATAAAGCCCCCTGATTCACGTTATCTTAATATGAAACAAGAAATAGCTAACATCATCATGAAACAGGAAATAGCTAACATCATACAGCTTCCCAAGATATTCGACCCTCGCGGCAGCCTGACCGTTGCCGAGGAGATGAAGAATATCCCATTCCATATCAAGAATGTGGAATGGCGCTACGGCATGCACGAAGGAAAGACCTTTGGACAGGGAAAGAATGATACCCAGCAAGTAATCGTTGCACTGTTTGGCTCTTTCACCGTAAAAATTCACGATGCTCGGGAAGAGGAGACGTTCATGATGAATCATCCTTACCAGGGACTATACCTGAACAAGGAGGTGGAATTTGAAATCAAGGATTGCTCTGAAGGAGCTGTTATTTTAATCCTTACAGAGTAACTCTTCGATACTTTACGGAATAAAAAAAAAGAAAAATGAAAGAAATCAAATACTTGAGTCTGAAAGACATCAATGCGCCTTACGAGAAGGATATCCAGCATGCCATCGCCGAGGTGGTGAGCAGCGGATGGTATCTGCAAGGCAAGCACATCCACGACTTTGAGAGCCATTATGCCGAATACATCGGTACTCGCCACTGCATCAGCTGCGGCAATGGCCTAGATGCCCTTAAACTGATGCTGCAGGGAGAAATGATATTGGGCAGAATGCAGCCAGGAGACGAGGTGCTGGTGGCTGCCAACACGTATATCGCCACCATCCTTGCCATCACAAGCGTGGGCCTCACTCCTATTCTCATCGAGCCTAAGCTGGAAACGCTCCAAATGGACGATTCGCTCATCGAGAGCCATATCAGCGAGAAGACACGCGCACTCCTCACCGTGCATCTTTATGGTAAATGCAGCATCACACCTCGCATGAAGGATATCTGCAAGAAGCATCATCTATTGCTTTTTGAAGACAATGCACAGGCGCACGGTTGCATCTACAGTGAAAACGGCAAGCGGACAGGAAGTCTGGGCGATGCTGCCGCCCACAGTTTTTATCCCGGCAAAAACCTGGGTGCTCTGGGCGATGCGGGTGCCGTAACCACGGATGATGAAGAACTGGCTGAAGTAGTCAGGGCATTGGGCAATTACGGAAGTGCCCGCAAATACGTATTCGATTACCAGGGTAGGAATTCGAGAATGGACGAGATTCAGGCTGCCGTGCTTGATGTTAAATTGGCTCATCTAGATGAAAACAATGAAATAAGACAGGACTTGGCAGAATTGTATGTGAAGTACCTGGGAGAAGACAATGTAAAGTATCTGGGAGAAGACAAAATGAATGGGAAGCAAGACCATGAATTGATTCCGAGCGAGCTGTATTCGCCAAAGGAAAGCAATGTGGTTCATATCTTTCCGATTCTTTCATCCAGAAGGGATGAGCTGCAGCAATATCTCAAGGAGAACGGTGTTGGCACGATGATTCACTATCCGATTCCTCCCCATCAGCAGAAATGCTATGCGGAATGGAATCATCTGAACCTGCCTATCACGGAGAAGATCCACCAGAAAGAACTCAGTTTGCCATGCAATCAGAGCATGACGGAAGAGGACGTGGAAAGAATTGCCGAGCTCATCAGGAAGTTTTAATGTTTTTTGCCCTTACAGAGCGTGTGGGATGAATGCTATTTTATTTCTTCCTCTTATCCCTTAATCTGCGATAGAAATCCTGGAGCTGGCCAGGGGCTACACCCTTCTTGATTAGCGCCTCCAGCTCCCTATACGCCTCCTGCTTCCTGCCAAGGCTTATCAGGAGGTCGATGCGGTTGATGCGGTAATCCTGATTAGCCTCATCCAGCGATACCGCCTTGGCATAATCATACTCTGCCAACTCAAGCATGCCCCTCTCCTTCTCCATGCCGCCACGGGCCGCATACGCCATCGCACTGTCGGGATACTGCTCTATCAGATTATTGATACCATCATACGCCTCGGTATAATGCTTATCCTTCTCGTTCAGCAACGCCAAGCCCAACTGCGCCTGGAAATTGCCAGGAACCAGCACCAGGAGGTTCTGATAGTCAAGACGCGCAAAATTATAACGCTTCATCTTCTCGTTCACGAAAGCACGGTAAAAGAGCCCGGCTATGTTGGTATTGTTCAAAAACAACACCTTATCCAAATCGTCCTTGGCATACGCCCACTGCTCCAACTGGATGTTCCATGCCGCCTTCTTCAATCGCAAATCAATGCTGTCGGGATGATACGCCAACTCATTCGTGGCAGCCGCCAAAGAATCACGCAGCGCCTTGTTCTGCGTCTTCGCATCACTCACAGCTTCATGCTGCGCATTGGAAACCGACATATTATTCTGCTGCGCCATCATGGGCAAAGACAGCAGAAAGCAACTATATAATAGGATACTTTTCTTTTTCATGCTGCAAAATTACGAATACTTCAGCAATCAACCAAAAAAATATGGAAAAATAAAGAAGCCTTAAGGAAAAATAAACTTCCCCTAAGGCTTCAACTTTTAATTAACTAAAAATATTAACCAGATACATGTTTCACAACATATACAACATCAACATGCATGTTTTACAACATGATTCACAATATTATGCATTTTTAATCCAGTTAACGATCCACTCGCCAACCTCTGTTGTGCCATAGTGTGCACCCCCCTCAACCTGAATCTCTGGTGTGCGCACGTTGGCATCGAGAGAAGCATCTACTGCCTTACGGATCAAGGTGCCCTCCTCGTTCAAACCGAAGTGCTCCAACAACATGGCTGCAGAAAGAATCTGTGCCACAGGGTTTGCCAGGTTCTTGCCAGCTGCCTGTGGCCATGAACCGTGAACAGGCTCAAACAATGGGGTATGCTCACCCAAAGAGCTGGATGGCTGCAAGCCCATAGAACCGGTGATACAAGAAGTCTCATCGGTAAGGATATCGCCGAAGGTGTTCTCTGTAACGATAACATCGAAGAATGTAGGCTCTGTCAACACACGCATAGAAGCGTTGTCGATGAACATATAGTCGGTGTTTACCTCAGGATACTGTGGCTCCATCTCCTTGGCAA